>Ga0207709_10000042_pt1 | contig 254145 bp, 197 predicted proteins | sample KBSM34metaG_FD_184397 | JGI IMG/M metagenome (GOLD analysis project Ga0207709, IMG submission 184397) | Miscanthus rhizosphere microbial communities from Kellogg Biological Station, Michigan, USA - KBS M3-4 metaG (SPAdes) (version 2) | ecosystem: Host-associated > Plants > Roots > Rhizosphere...
CAAAAGTCGGCGAACAAGCGCCAACGGCGCGAAATGTAATAGCCTGGGGCAACGCCCCAGGTGAGCGTCAAGTCAGATTTAGAAAGCGCTGAAGGCGCGAAATAGAACCGTTAAACGGAAGACAGCATTATTGGCGCTGGCGTTATTTCGCGCTTTCAGCGCTTGGATCCTGCAACTACCTCAACCTGGGCCGATGGCCCAGGCTGTTACATTTCGCGCCTTTGGCGCTGGAACTCCGAGTTTTGACACCGCCTATGAAGCGTTGGGCCATTTCCATTCAGTCCCGCTTCCGGAGGTGGAAAAGACTTTTGCAGCAAAGCCACTTACGGCGGTTTATCGGTCGGGTACTTCTGCCAGCGCCAGCATCTTGTTCAATGCCCTTCGATCAAGCAGCCGGCCATTCGATATCACCGCATTGATTTTTTGCGTGTTGCGAATATCTGCGAGCGGGTCGGCATCAAGCAGCACCATGTCAGCAATCTTCCCCGGCTCAATCGTGCCCAGCGTTTTGTCCAGGCCAAGAAACTTCGCGGGATTCAACGTAGCCGCTCGCAAGCTTTCAGACGGAGTCAGTCCGCCGGTGACCATCAGCGCCAGTTCGTCATGCAGGCTGAAACCAGGAAAGCAGAATGGATTGCCGGTGTCCGTTCCCGCCAAAAGTGGCACGCCGGCGCGCTGCATCGCGCCCACAATCTCAACCTCTTTCTTGAACACCTTCCTGGCGTAATCGCTGTCATTTCGATTAGCGATGCGCAGGCCCCAGCGCTCCCTCATTGGGGGCGGTACATACTTGAGCCGCGGGTCATCCCTGAAGCTCTGATCGCCGAGGTAGGCGTTGCTGCGCAGAACCGTCAGCGTCGGACATTGCCAGGTCTGGTTCTTCACGAAGCGGGCGAATAAGTCTTTGGCTTTTCGGCTATTGAAAGTTTCCAGCAGCGCTACTCCTTCCCCTCGAAAGCGTGCGCCCGGAGATTTGGCCTTAACGATCTCGTTTCTCAATTCCGTTTCTTTGTCGGAACACCCAATCAGGATTCCAGTCAGATGCTCGATACTCTTCTGACCGGCATCGGACGCCTCCGCCGGAGATACGGCGAACGGGACGTGTCCGGCAAACGAGATGCCTTGCCGCCTGGATTCGTCAGCGATGCCAAAGTACGCGTCACGCGGCAGCAGCGAATAGACTTTCACAAAGTCCGCGCCCCACTGCTTAACTTCTCTCACCGCCTTTCGCCCTTCCTCTTCATTGCCCACGGCAATTGCGTTAGGCCATACCGGTTGCGGCCCGTCGATGATGGGACTTGCGACGATCATCCGCGGCCCGGTCAAAGAGCCTTTAGCGATTTCGTCACGCCATCGCAAAAGGTTAGGACCGCCGAACATCTCTCGGACACCGGTTACGCCATTGGCCGTAAAGAGTGTCAGCGAGTCCCGGTTGTACCAGTGCACGTGCATGTCCCAGAGACCGGGAATTAAGAACTTGCCCGACGCATCCACGACCGTCGCGTCCGGCGGCGAGAGGATCTCGCCGGCCTTCCCGATCTCAGAGATGCGATCGCCGCGCATGACCACTGTCATATCGGGCTTAGACGGACCGCCGGCTACATCGATGATCGTGACATGGGCCAACACCAGAGGAGCCGTCTGACGACTGCCGCTTGATTGAGCCACTAAGAGAGCCGGCAAAAGCAGAAATAACGCAGTCCAGGTTTTCATGGTGAGTAAGAGGCTGAGTTTATCTTTAAGGTGCGCCGACAACAAGAACTTCAGGAACAGATTGAGGTCAGGGACTGGGGTTCCGCTTCGCGGGTTAGTGATGCGGATCCTGAGGTGCGGAAAGACAAAGCCGCGTCGGCAATTAAGGTATTTCTGCCCGTGATAGTCTGGCCGGATACGCAGACGCGCTGCTATACTCCGGGTTCGCTTCAGAAAACCTTTCCCCGACCCTTGTGAGAAAATGAATGCGGAAAAACTTCACCAATAGTCTGGGCAAACTCATGCTCCTGATGTTGCTGCCGGCGTTGCCAATCTTCGCGCAAAATGCTTCTGTCAGTCTGGGGAAACACGCTAGCCCAATCCCCCGCGATTGCGAGGCAGTAGTCCCGGCTTCAATCGAAGGCACCGTCGACATCCCCGCCCTGGTGAAAGAAGCAATTTGTAAAGGCGCCGGCGATATGATGGCTGAGTACAGCTATGTAATGATTTCCCGGGGGCGCGCGAAGGATAAGAAGGGTTATACAACAGAACGGTCCATCACCTACGAAGTTTTCATTCCGACTTTGAAGGGCGGGACGCATGGCAAGGGGGTAATGTTGATTACCGCTCGTGATGGCGTGCCCGTGCCGGCGGCTGAACTGGAAAAGGCGCGGACCGAGGCGGGCGAGCGTTTGGAAAGAGCGGAGGAGAAGAACGCACGTGAGCGTCCATCACCGCCCGAGACAGACTCGAGTGTGAAGGGAATGCTCCCCCTCGGTATGTACACTAACAGCACCAACAACCATTCGACTCTCCTGAAGAAAAGCAGCGCGGCTCTCGCCATTCATACTTTTCTCAAAACGTGTGAGTTGACTCTGACGCGTCGCGCACAGCATGACGGCCGGGAAATACTGGTCTTCAAATTTACGCCGCGCCCGGACGCTCAATTTAACGACAACGAGAAATACATTGCCCGGCTAACCGGCGAGATTTGGATCGACGCCCAGGATCGAATAGTGACTCGGCTCACGGGTTGGCCATCGCCGGCTGCGGGCATACCAGGCTCAACCAATCCACCTCCAGCGTCAGGCGAAAGGCCACCGGTCGTGTACGTCGAGATGCAGCGTCTGCCCGAAGGCATTTGGTTACCGCGGCTAATACGTATAAACGGCGCCGATTACCCAAAGCTTTTCGACGGAATCAACCAGGAGTCAATTGCAATCTTTAGCAACTACGTTCGCTTCTCGACCGAAATCAAGGACGTCAAGGTAAATTCGCCGACCAAGCCGTGACCGAGCGGGCGACGCATTCATCCGCAGATTACACAGATTACGCAGATACGAGAAGGTAGATTAGCGAGGGCTTGGAGACGCCTTCTCTTATCTGCCTTTTCTGCGTAATCTGCGGATAAATGAATACTGACCTCTTAATCCCTTTGCTAACTGTCGGTGGGACCTTGCTGCTGGTCGTGACCGGCCTGTTGAATTTTTCCGTGTTCGTCAGAGAATTACGCGCCGCGAGGGACCAGCTTGAGACAGCCCGGCGGCAGTTGGAAAGCGCCCGCCAGCAGCCTCAGATTCAACTGGTGCAGCGGGCGATGGCAGAGACGTCTGACCATCTGAAAATCCTGATCGAGAAACCGTACCTGCGCCCTTACTTTTATGACAACAAGGCCTGGGTCGAAGGAGACGCGGCGAGCCTCAATGAAGTGAAGGCCATGGCAGAGTTAGTGCTGAACAACTTTGCCTCCGCGATCATTCATTCAGCCGTGTTTCCGGAGTATCCGATCAGTGGCGTTGAAGAGACGATCAGATTTCATCTGCGGCACAGCCCCGCTCTGCGGGATTTCCTGATGGAAAGTTTCGACCGGTTCCAGCTTGCCGGCCTGGCTCTGGTCTGCCTGAAGAACGATTCAAAGGCCGACGCTGAGCGGGACCTGCGCGACCTGATCTCCACCGCCGGCGCGGATTCGAGAGAGAAGGAGCGTCGCGAAAGGCTGCTGCGCCACCTGGAATCAGCGGACCAGGCACATCCGCTGGAATTGGCACAGTACAGCCTGGAGCGATCTGGAACGTCTGCTTCGGAGATGGACATCAAATCATGACATTGCCGATTGCCGATTTGATTCGGATCTGTTGAGTCGGACAATCGAAGGCAAGCCGGAGTTTATTCGAATTTTGTCGTTAGTCGAGCTTTCGAAAGAAATGAGAGCAGCTTTCAGCCTGAGCCGAAAGCTGCTCTCGATGTCTTACTAATGTAGCTGACCGGACCGAGTTACTCGGTTGACGCTTTATTTCGACGCCGGCGCGCAACGCCTATGGCCCCAACGAGCCCGGTGCCGAGCAGGATCATGCTCGCGGGTTCAGGGACGGCCGCTTGCTGCTGGCCCGTGATATTCCCCGTGAGCGCTACGTTCGACCCACCTGCAATCACGGACACGTCGTTGACATTGAAGTTAAAAGAGCCGTTTATAGTTTGCCCGCCTGGATCAATGAACGAGAAAGTGAACGTCTGCGGCGTGTTGTCAAAGTCAATAAAAACGCCGCCCTGGTTATTGCTCGTGACACTGCCTAGCAGCATCGCCGTGAAAATCGAGTTATTACCGCCGTTAATGCCCGTAGGTAAGGAGAACGAGGCGCGCAGATTGAATGCCTGCCCAGTGTAATTTGCCGGGCTACCGTTCAGCAGGAAGGACCCCAAATTATTGACGTTCTGGGTGCCCGGAGGCTGTCCAGCGTTGCCCAGGGCAAGAAACCCGTTAGATGTGGTTCCGTTGAAGGTCGAGTTGTTCCAGGTCAACCCGAGAATTGAGGCGGTCTGCTGCCCTGAAAAGTTGGGCGGCGCACAGGGGCCGAAGCAGCCGTTAGTGTAGCCGCCGACGGTGACCTCGTCGGCTCGCGCGGCCTGCTGCCCGGCGGCGAAAATGGCGATGAGCGCAATACCCAGCGCGAGTGGTTTAAGTTTACGGGCAAGAGTGACGTACATCGTTCTTCTCCTTGAGACGCAGGTAAAGACACTTCGAAATTGGTTATCTCAGCCAAGGTGTCTGGTGAGATAGGAGTTTGCGCTTTGATGGGGCAACCCACCGGCGCATAAACCTATATCGGGTTCCGGCCGCACACTACGGCCCAGAACTCCTCAGCTTTCAAAATTCAGTACTTAGAAGAAAAAGTTCTAATCCGGCAGGCGTTCCAAAACTTTTTTCGCGAGTTTCTTCTTACACTGAGATGGCTCTGCCACTCTCCGACTTGCCGATCAGTGGCTCATTTAGTCTAAACGGTCTTTGACCGGAGCGGGTCGAAGACCCGATGAAAAAGAAGGGTTGCGCAGCCGGCACGTCGCAAACTTGCGGCGCATCAGAGTGGCAGAGCCATCGCTTGATGCGTCAAGTATGTTGATGCCCTCGCAAAGCCTCACCTTGAGCTTAACTCTGATCGCTCCGCAGCTGGGTGAGTCAAGTATGTAAATCCCGTTACTTCGCCTCTCTCCGAACAGATCGAACTCCATCGTGACCGCATGTGGCGTCGCGACGAAGACCTCCGCGTTGAAAGCGCTGTTGACGCCGAACGTCTCATCGAAGACGTGGGCTTTGCCAACCTGCGCTCCCTCAGCCCTCTCACAGTGGGACAGGGAGCCATATATTGACAGATGCCCGGCGCGCAGTTTCAATTTGCGAACATAGACCCCGAACCGTTTAGTTCGTAATATGCGACGGACAGTTTCGGCTTTACGTCGTTACGAATTGGAGTGACTTCATTTATGTCAAAAAATACCGGTTCTTTGCTCAGGCTTTTTGCGTTGGGCCTTTTTTTACTTTGCATCCCATCGTTCGTCCTTGCGGATGGTATTCGGTTCAAGCTGAAACTGGACCCGGGGGTTTCGACGGACTCCGCGCCAATATCTGGCAGGCTCTTGATATTTATGACGCGCGCGACGAAACCGCTCGACATGATCGGGCCGGATTTTACCGATCCCGGCGCCGTCTGGATGAGCGGGATGGAGATTACCAACCTCGAGGCAGGAAAGAGTATCGAGATCAACGCAGACGCGCTGGCCTTCCCGGCCGCGTTTTCAAACGCCCCGGCGGGCATATACCAGATAATGGCGCTGCTTGACCGCGATCATTCCTATACATATGACGGCGTCGGCGCCGGCGACCTGCTCAGCACGGTTATCAAAACGAAGATGCCGGCGGACGAGACCGATCTGACTCTTTCGAAAGCGGTTCCCGAGCGAACCGTAACGGTGCCGGCAAACGCGCGGCTGATAGATTTTGAGAGCCCGATGCTATCGGCCTTTTGGGGCCGCCCGGTAAAAATGCAGGCCAGCGTTATCCTGCCGCCTGGCTATGACAAATCGAAAACCAAAACGTACCCGACGGTTTATAGCGTCAGCGGTTATGGCGGAACGCATTACAATGCGTTACGCGGTGCGGCAACCCTGGCCAGGGATATGACGGACGGCAAACGGCCGGAAATGATCTATGTTTATCTCGAGGCGAAATGTCCGCTCGGGCACCACGTTTTTGCGGATTCAGCGAACAACGGCCCGTGGGGCACGGCGCTGGAAAAAGAGTTTATCCCATACCTGGAAAAACAGTTTCGGATGGACGCAAAACCTTCGGGCCGCTTTTTGACAGGGCATTCGTCCGGCGGCTGGAGCACCTTCTGGATAATGGTGACGCACCCCGATTTTTTTGGCGGAACCTGGTCTACATCGCCAGACCCAGTCGATTTCCGGGCGTTTACCGGTCCCGATCTAACCGTCAATTTGTCGAACAACTTCTATCATGATGCGGCCGGCAAACCCTATCCTTTGGTAAGGATGGGCGGTAAAGAGGTGATGTCCCTCGAACAATATGCACGGCAGGAGAGGGTGCTCGGGTATTACGGCGGGCAGATGGCGTCCTTCGAGGCGGTCTTTAGCCCGAAAGGGCCGGACGGGCAGCCGATGCCGCTGTTCGACCGCGATACGGGAAGGATCGATCCCTTCGTGGAGAAGGCGTGGGAGAAATACAACATCTCGAATGTCCTACGGGCAAACTGGAAAACGCTCGGCCCGAAGTTGCGCGGTAAGCTCCACATATTCTGCGGCACAGCGGACACGTTTCACCTGGACGAGCCGCTAAGACTGCTGGAAACAGAGCTGAAAAAGTTGGGCAGCGATGCAAAGATCGAATTTCTTGAAGGGCGAACCCATTTCGATCTATATAACGGCGGACTAACTGAACGCATTGCGAAAGAGATGTACGCCGTGGCGCGGCCAAAGGTCAGGCAAGCGAGATAGCTGGAGATGTCGGGTCACAAAAATCAAGGTCCGAATTCTGCGATTCTCAATCCTCGATGCCTCTTTACTTGAAAACGAAGTTAGACCGGATTCTGAGAGCGAATGACGTCAGCGCGAGAATCGCAGGCCTGACCCCGATCGACATGAACCTCTGATCTCTGATTCGTGTCTATCCGCGTTTATCCGCGGATAATTCTTTTCCCGCGCTTTTCCACCTCGGCGGCGCCCAGAAGAACGTAGCCAGAATCGCGATCGCAAAGACAAAATACGCGCCATTGATAACCCACCTCGGCGCAGTCCCAATCAAGATGAAGGTCAACAATCGATCCATGAAGGCGCTGCCATCGACCGGCTGCTGCCCCGCCGCTCGCGCCTGGTTCTCCCAGCTGGTTAGCGGGCAATTAAGCTTCAGGAAAACTTCCATCACGACAATCAAAATCGCGAGCAGGTGAGTAACCCGAAACCATGGATTGCGAATCCATTTCCTCCCCCGCCACACGCCAATCAGAATCGCCACCAATCCGCCTACGACATAAACGACGTAGGCAATATGTATAGCTACGATCAGATCAGCAAGTAAGGCGTAAAGCATGACTTAGTTCATGAGTACCGAAATGTCCCTCGTCCCAGGCCGGCGCTGGTTTTGATCAGGTGGAAGCTGAACCTGGCGTAGATTCACTCGCCGCCCTGTGTTCACGCCGATAGCGCGCCGGAGGGGAATCGAACTCGCGCTTGAACGCGCGGTTGAACGCGGACTCGGACTCGTATCCGACGTCAGCGGCGATCTCTGCGACGCCACGCGAGGTCGCGGCCAGGGCCCGCGCGGCCAATTGCAGCCGCCAACGAATCAAATAGGCCATCGGCGGCTCGGAAAGATAGCGGGTGAACCGCTCCACCAGGCTCGAGCGGGAGAGTCCCACCTCTCTCGCGAGTTCGGCGATGGTCCAGGGATGTTGGATCCTGGAATGAAGTAGCATCAAACTTTTTCCGACGATGGGATCGCGCGCGCCCGCCAGCCAGCCACTCTCTTGTGGCGGCAACCCGGACAGATATCGCCGCAGTGTGTCCACAAACAGCGCTTCCGACAACTTCGCCAGTACGGCTTCGCTGCCGGCATGGCCTGACGCGGCTTCGTCGGCCAGATGCAGCACAGAGTTTTCCAGCCAATGGCCAGAGCGGTCCGTGCGCAGATTGACTTTGAATGCCGCGGGAAGACTGAGCAGAATCGGCCGGCACAACAGTGGGTCGCAGGACATGAATCCGCATACGAACCGCGTGACCTCGCCACCGCCTCCGGCTCGCATCGTGCTTAGATCGTGCGCCTGAACCTTTGCGATCATTTTTTCTGACAGCTTGTGCCCGGCGCCTTCAGCACTACGCATTTCGTGAGCATGTCCGTGAGGCAGAACGATGACGTCCCCAGGTTCCAGACGGATGGGTGACTCGTTTTCGATTCGGACCAGCCCCGAACCTTCAACGAGGAAGTGATAGATCAATAGATGCGGAGCCCCGGGGGCGAGCATCGGAGCCAGATCTTGAGCAGCCGGCGCGTCAAAGCCCCACGGCGCCGAGAACTCGGCGCTGAAGAACATCGCGCCCTTCAACACAACTCCCCCCAGGATTTCCGAGAATGCATCCATGTCGAGTTCCGGACTTCCGGCAAAAGCCTTCGTACTCGCGGCAAAGCGATGTGTGCCCGCTGGACGCCGAAGCAATTTCTTCGGACGCCTGGGCATGGTCAGCGCACCTGATGCAGCGGATGATTCTAGTCACAACGCGGGAGACCCGCAACACTTGGAAACACTGGAGGCACACACTATGACATCCGCATATAGCTATCAGGAGACGTTGCAAATTTCGGAGAAATCCAACTGGCGAGTCGAAGACCTTATCGGCGGAGACAAGCGCCTGGACTTCACGCGGCCATTTCTTCCCGAATCGCTGGCCCGACTGGACTCGTTGGACTTTCTGACGAGCGAGGAAAAGGTCCTGCTCAACCAGATACGGGGTTACGGCTATCTCTATACATTCGGCCTGGTCGAGGAATTCATTTTGCCTTTCGTGCTCGACCATGTGCGCGCGAAGCTGAATGTCGACGACTACCGCACCAGAGCACTCTTGCATTTTGCCGGTGAGGAAGCCAAACACATCCAACTGTTCAAAGCGTTCGCGGCCGAATTCAAGCAGGGCTTCGTGACGTATTGCGAAACCATCGGCCCACCCGAAGCGATTGGCCGCGCCGTTCTGTCACACAGTCCGCTGGGAGTGGCCCTGGTCATCCTCCAGATCGAGTGGATGACGCAAATGCATTATCTGGACAGCGTTCGTGATGACACTGTGCTGGATTCGCAGTTCAAGAGCCTGCTGCGGCATCATTGGATGGAGGAGGCCCAACATACAAAGCTGGATACGCTGATGGTCCAGGCGCTCTCTGACAGTTGCAGTCCGGCTGAGATCGCAAAAGGCTTCGAGGACTACGCGGCGATCGGCGCCCTTATCGACGGCGGAATGCAGCAACAAGTGGAATTTGATCTGGAGTCGTTCCAGCGTGCCGCCGGACGCGGGCTGAGCCCGGGAGAACAGGACCGATTCCGCTCAATTCAGCTTCAGGCGCTGCGCTGGACGTTTCTCGGATCAGGAATGAAGCACCCGAACTTTCTGGCGACTGTCGGCGAGCTGGATCCCGCAGCTCGAACCCGAATTGAGACGATGGCGCCAGCATTCAGCTGATAACCGATTGAACTTTTGAGAGCAATCACCGAACTACCCGGGGTCAGGCGCGAAGCGCCGGCATGTAATAGCCCCGATCGTCAGGTCGGGGGTTACGGTCCCCTAAACAACCGACAAGACCCGAAGGGCCGACATGATCATGCCGGTCCTTCAGACCACCACGAGCTTACGGTCATGGCCATTTCATGACGGCCCTTCTCGCCTCACTTTCACAAGCCCGACCCTCAATGTTAATAACACGCTCTATCCCGCGTTATTAGATCAGTCGGAGAGCTTCACTCAAGTCCGGAGTTGGAGAAATTGGCAAATCGAGTTTCTGGACGACGCTGATCGCGAAATAGTTATTGACGCGGCCATGAGGCTGTGCCAGCACGGTTCTGGAAACCGCATCGGCGCCAGGTGCGCCCTAACTTAACTACGCAGCACAAAATAGTGTGGCCTACTTTGCGGTGTTCTTTGCGTCTTTGCGACTTGGCGTGAAAGAACCCTCACGAAATCAGCCTCACGCAAAGTCGCAGAGCCGAAAAGGTTCGCAAATTAAGAACTACGACCATCTGTTGATATGCAGTTCGGGAGCTAAAACAATGAGTCATTGCCGCTTCTCAGTCCTGTGCCTGCTGCTGGCAGTGGCCACATCCGCTTCAGCACAGCAAGTGGAGTGGAAGGATCCGTCGCCGCACGTGGCGAGATTCATTACGGTTGAAGAGGGCGTGCAATTGGAGGTGCTGGATTGGGGTGGATCCGGTCCCGCGATTGTCCTCCAGGCAGGGCTCGGCGATACCGCGCACGTCTTTGATGACTTTGCCCCGATGCTGATCACTCGGTACCGCGTTCTGGGAGTTACCCGTCGCGGACACGGACGCTCATCCGCGCCGGCGTCCGGGTACGAATTCGCACGCCTCGCCGAGGATGTCGTGCGCGTGATTGACGCAGTTGGCGTGAAGCGGCCGGTAATCGCTGGACACTCCATTGCAGGAGAAGAACTCCACGTACTGGGTAGCAGATACTCCGCGCAGATTGCGGGGGTTGTGTATATCGACGCGGCATTCAACCGTGCCGACGATTCCAAAGACTATGACGCGGCCGCCCGAAAGTTGCCGCCTGCGCCGCGTCCGGAACCCGCTGATCTGATGTCCTTCACCGCCCTGCGTGATTTCTTGAAGAGGAACCAACGCCCGGTTCTCCCGGAGGCACAATTACGCGCACGGTATGTCACCAATCCCGAAGGAAGCGTCGGTGCAGCGTGGATGCCTGCGCCACAGGTGCGTGAAGCCTTCAGTAAGTCGATGCAAGCGATGTCGGCGGCGTACAACCCCGAACGTATTCGCGTGCCCTCAATGGCAATCTACGCGGTGCCCAAATCGCCGGCCGACTTGATGCGGCCGTGGTACAAGGCTGACGATCCCGTGGTTCGTGAAAACGTACAGATGCTCTACCGATTAGCCCGCGAGCGCTTCGGGCGCCACGCGAAATGGTTCGAGGGCTTTGCCGAAGGAAGTCATGTCTCGGAACTGCCTGGCGAACATCACCTGTTCATCACGAATGCGCGTGAGGTCCGCGATCAGATCGAGGCGTTCATGTCATCGCTCCCGAAGACGCTGCGATGACCGGCTCGCACAAAAAAAGGGGGGGAGAGACTAGTAGTAACAAATCTGGTGGCAAATCCGGGGATTCGAGGCGGCGAGTAATGCAGGGATAGAATTCCTCCACTACATACCCTAACGTCATAGCCTCGATGAAAGCGTGGCGCGTGGCCTTCCGCCACTCAACGACCAAGTCTGGTTTTTCCATCTCTTGCGCGGAGCGGTGAAACCTGTTTTTGAGTCCAGGCTAACAGATGCGCGAATAGTCCCGGAACGAACCGCTGGATTCTCACGAAGTCTTCCGGATGGTCCCGCGGCACTTCCATCAGATTGTGGCGACCATTGCTGTAGACTCTCAGTTCATAGCTTCGCTTGCCTGCTGAATCGAGCACATTACGAATTGCCCGCACATTTGCTTTGACACCTTCCGGAGTGTCGAGTTCGCCAAAGATTGTCAGCAGCGGACACTTCAGACCGCGCAAGGCAGGCGCCGGATCGTAAAGATAGAAGCGCCGCCAATTGGCCCAGCTGCGATCATCGCGTTTTTCAGGACCGCGAACGTCGATCCCGGGAACGCGAAACCACTTTTGGTCTTTCGCTACCAGCCGCGCTTCCGTGTATTCGTCCCAGGGCTCGCCGGAACGAATTATTTCGTTCTTCAGTCTTTGAAAGGCGAGCGCGTCTTCGATCTCGCGTTGCGCAAAGCCGGCTTTGCCTAACTCGTATGCGCTATCGAATAACTCCTGTTCCGCAGGCGACAGCCCACCGCCGGACATCGCTATCGCAAACGCTGATGTGCTAAGGCGTGACGCTGCCAGCGGTGCGATCCATCCGCCCTGACTCAAACCCCAAAAGCCGATTTGGTGCGCTTCTACGTTCGGCCGCGAGGCCAGAAACTTTGCACCGGCGACCGCATCATCCGCCAGGTCTTCAAAGCTCGCTTCGCGCCAGTTGCCGGTGGAATGTCCTGCGCCCCGTTTGTCATAGGTCAGTACCGCGAAGCCTCGGGCCGCGAACAAATAACCAAGGCCCCAAAACAATTCGCGCACTGCTGGCCCGCCGCCATGAGTGAATACGATTGCCGGGTGTCGCGCCGGCCCTGGCGGCGGCATGAGCAGAATGCCAGCGAGTTTCACGTCGCCATTGTTGAAATGGACTTCCTCCTGCGAAATGGGAATTCGCCGCGCCGTCTCGATCTCTCGCCGATGGCGACGAGTCAGGCGCAGTTCGATAGTTCCCCCTGGCTTCTTGCGAAAGACGAATTTCTCGCTGCGTGGATAGGGAACAAACAGCGCGGAACCGGCACAGAATTGCGTGTCAGACGTGGGAAAGATGGCCCGGACTTCATCAGTTCTGGTGTCTGTGACGACCAGCATGTTGGGTAGATTTGCGAAGTGATCAATCAACAGAAAGCCGCCATCAGCGAACCGGTACGCGCCGGCATAACCCGCGACGACGTCCGGCGGAAGATACTTGCTGCGCACCAGGTGAAGCACTCCTTTTGTGCCAGTCGTCTCCGCTTCGCCCACTAGTTCATCGCCCGTCAGGGTTCCAGTCAGGCGCGCTTTGACGGCACCCTGGTCGATCTCGCACCAGAGTCGCGAGCCTTCCCAGCGTACGGACGAGAAATTCACGGTTAAGCCGTCAAGAGGGATGCTGAGCTGACCACTCGTCTCGGAAAGACTAATGGTGATGAATTGTGTTTTGTCCTTTGTTTCAATTGTCCCTACCCATGCCTCAGCCAAAGCGTTTGACGGCTGTGCGTTAATAGCGCCCGGCAGCATGATAAGCAGCGGGACGGTGATGAGCCGAAGTTTCATAGTTTTTGTTAGGGTCATCAGATGCCGCTCACGCGTAAACGCCGGCGCGTACGGAAGTATCCAAACCACATCGCCGCCGCGATGACCCAATAAATAGCCGCGAGCCAGGGCGTGCGCTGCAGCATAAAGAAAGTAATTTCACCCCCTTCGATTTTGATCGACAGCGGGAGCAGGGAAAAAAGGAGGGCCACCGCCAGAAACCAGGTTTGTGTTTGGATGAGCCACTTCAAACGCTTGAGACTCTGGTGTTCACGGTCCGGCACGTTGGCGACAGGCTGCTGTAGTAATTCCACCGTCCCCTGGTCCCTGACGAGTGCGGCGAACTCCGGATCGCCCCGCAGAAATTCTTCAATCAGGACAGTTGTGTCGGCGCTGGCTTCACCGGCGGCGTAGACGGGCCACAGGTCATTAACAACTTCACGGGTTACTTTCACGATTTTTCTCCGACCATTTGCGCGCCAGCGTAAGCCTGGCGCGATGAACGCGGACCTTTGTCGCGGCGATTGAAAGATTCAGAGTTGCGGCAATCTCTTCGTAAGGCATCTGATGCTGGGCCCGCATCAACAAGGCCGACCGATCCGCCTCAGGCAGAGCCTGAAGCTGCTTGATAACCCAGCGCAGGCGTTCCCTTTCGCTGGTTGAGCTCTCGACGTCGGGAGCCGAGTCGGGCCATGCGGGATCCAGAGGCTCTTCCCGGCGCTGTATGCGCAGGCCCTGGCGATAGAGGTTGCGCGTAATTGCGAACAGATACGCGCGCACTGTTGCCACGCGCACGTTGCGCGCGGTCCAAAGCCGCACAAAGGTCTCTGATGTCAGGTCCTCCGCGACAGATGAATTGCCACTTAAGTACAACGCGAAGCGGTAGACGTCCGGCGCGTACTGACGATAGAGAGAACTGAAGTCCAGCATGCCCTGCTCACAATATCCACGAAGCTTGAGAAAGTTACAGGAATTCGTTGCTCGTTCAAGGTGTGGGCGCCGCGTCGCAACCGCGGTCAGGCCTTCGACTCTCAATCCTTAAGTCTCCCGATGGAGCTGCAACACAAAAATTCTGATTTCTGGACGCGCGCCAACTATGACGAAGCCGCAGTCGCACGCAGATCGTGAAGCTGCGGGAAGAGGGGCCGAATCCTGAAGTTTCACCGTCTAGCTTCATCAGAACGGGCACAAAAAGAATCGTCGATAAAATTGCGCCCACGGAAATTTCCAGGTATCGATTGATCCGGTCGCTACCGCTCGCGGTTCTGACACGAGAACACCAGCGACATGAATTTCCCGACAGAGTCCGAAGGGGCGACAGCGATCATTGGTAATCGGCGGGACCCTGGTTGTGAACCTTCTGTCGCCCCGGCTCTGCACCTCTAACGAACCAAGCCCAAGGCTCGCAAAGCCTCGCCTTGGGATTACCTCCGTCCGCTGCTCCGCAGCTCGTTGAGTGTTCACCTCTAACATCGATTGGTTGCGATTAGATTGGTACGCCAGGTGAGCCCCGGATTTCCGGGCCTTCTCATCAACAGCTATACTCTCGCAAATTAATTTCCTGAGCCTCTAACCATATGTCACAGATTGATTGGAAACGATTGACCAGGCGGAGACTCCTTGGGCTCGTCACCATGGCGCTGGGAGTGTTCGTGCTGTTCTCGCCTGTGGTCATCGGCGAATGGGTCATTAGCCTTTTGGGACTGGCGTTGATCGCGGCAGGATTATTTCAGCTGGTCCAGACACTTCGCGCGGCGGACCAGATCGCTTCGTGGCTTTCCTACATTGCCGGCAGCATCACCATCCTGCTTGGCTTGTTGTTGTTTCTCGCTCCCAATTTGGTGTTGTCGGGAACTCTGCTGGTGGTGATGGTCCTTTTTGTCGCGGACGGCGTCGCGAAAATTGTGGGAGCCCTCAAACAGAAAGGGTCCGATCGACGCTGGGGTCTGGCAAATGGAATTTTCACGATTCTGCTCGGCCTGTTAATACTTCGCCTGCTGGCCGGCAAGCTGGGGATCGCGGCTATCAGCGTAATTCTCGGCTTACGTTTGCTGGTCGAGGGCTGGCGAATGTTTCTGCTGCCGGAAAAGGGTTTCCTGCCGCCTGACTTCAAACTCGATACGCGTCAGCATCCTGATCGGCGTCTGCGCCTGGAGCCCAGCGACGCGGTGAAGGAAATGCACGACGGCCTGCTGCAGAGTGCGCCGATGGTGGATAGTCAGAACATCGTCTGGTGTCTGATGCTATTCGGAATTTTTTTGACGATCCATGTGATGCGAACCGATGCCGAATGGTCCTTCATCGGTTTTATCTCGCCGATTACTGCGTTGCTGGGCGATACAGTCGTGGCCATCCTGCTCGCGATTTTACTGGCACTGCCGCTGCGGCTGGCCTGGCGCCGGTTGTCGCGGCCGTTTGAACGGACCGCCTGGAACCGCCTTCATCAGATGCAGTCAGCTAACCTCTCTCTGAGTCCTGCGGGAAAGGCGATTAAGTACTGGCTCGAACGAAGAATGAAGTTAGCCATCGAGATGCGCGCATTTCGTAATTCACCGAATTTCGCCTTGTGGCGCGTGTTGCGCATTGGACTGCCATTGACGGCAATCCTGATCGCCGTTAATTCGATTTGGGGATTCAGTTGGTATTTCAATTCCGAGAATTGGGCCTCCGGGGTGTGGCAGGAGATTACCAAAGAGCGCGTCGATCCCTGGCGCAAGCACATGACGGAGGACGCGGAAAAGGATGCGCTGGCCAGGGGCATCGCGCCGGAAAAAGTTTTCGCCGTCGCGCCTGAGGGAGTTAACGACACAGGCGATTTCAGTTTTGTGGTGATTGGCGATACCGGAGAGGGCGACGCCTCGCAATGGTCGCTACACGATCAGCTGATTGCCGCCAGCAATCGCGATGCAGTCAAGTTCCTGGTGCTCTCTTCAGATGTCATCTATCCGGATGGGAAGATGAGGGACTATGAATCGAATTTCTATCTGCCTTTCAAGGGCTTTACCAAACCAATCTATGCGATTCCCGGTAACCACGATTGGTACGACGCTGATGAAGGCTTCAATGCAAATTTTCTCGAACCCGGCGCGGCCACTCTCGCCCTCAAGGCGCGTTTGGCCGAAGATCTGAAAACGGACTTGATCACTAACGACCGCCGTTTTGCCGAACTAATCGCCAAAGCGAAAAGTCTGCGCGAGTATTACCAGATCAAAAATGGTTTGCAGCGCGGGTCGTTTTTTGAGATGCACACGGCCGGCTTTTCGCTAATTGCCGTGGACACCGGAATCATGCGCACGATGGATCAAAGAGAGCAGGCCTGGTTCGAAGCCGCCCTCGGCCGCGCTGGAAGCAATTTCAAATTCATCGTGCTCGGTCATCCGTTCTACGTCGCCGGAAAATATCAGGGGACCGGCGATCCTGCTTTTAATGCGATTCACGAGACTCTGCGGCGGCACCAGGTTGATATCGCGATGGCCGGAGACACTCATGACTTTGAGTTCTATCGTGAGAAATATTTGGCCAACGGTCAGGAGACGCAGATGCTCAACTTCGTCAATGGCGGCGGCGGCGCCTACTTGAGTGTGGGCAGCGCGCTCGATTTTCCCGCCCAACCTGAAGTCGCCGACTGGGCCATCTATCCGCGCGGGGACCAACTGCACGCCAAGTTGGTCAATGAGCTGCCGCTCTGGAAGACACCATTTTTGAAGTGGATGGATTGGTTCGGTGGTTATCCTTCGAGTGTAGAAACACTCTCGGGTGTGTTTGATCTCAATCACGCCCCATTCTTTCAGAGTTTCATGGAAATCAAGGTTGAGCGATCGCAGCAGCGGGTGAGGCTCTTGCTCTATGGCGTCAACGGTCAACTGCGCTGGCGCGATTTGCAGGTGGGCGGCCAGTTGAGGCCGGATGGAAAAAGCGAAGACGATTTTGTCGAGTTCATCGCGCCGCTCAAGAAATGAATGCGCTTCACAGTACAGACGAAGGATATGCTATCCGCCTCAGGCAGGGGATCTACGCCCCTGCATCATTGAAGAACGCCTGACGGCACAGTCCGTACCAACTGTGACAGTGCGGATACGGTGCCTCAATCGTGGTCAACCGAATCGGAAAAAATCGCAAACTGACCTTGATGCCCAGTTGTGTACTTTCGATTTAGGTTGTTGGCGAAGAAGGTGGGGGCTGGTCTTTCTGAATGGGGCCGCTGAGGATACCGGACACCACACCGGTGCAAATTGTCATGCTGATCATTGCCTTAGCGGCCCAGTTCATCGGCCCGACCGGCTTATTGCCAGTGGCGTATCCCCAAAACAAGGCAGTCGCCGTTCCCATAATTGCTCCAATCGCGACTCTGCCGGGCAGCTTAATGTTCGATCGCTTCTGAATGGCTCCTACGATCAACGTGAATACCATACCAAGGACCATGGTGAATAGCGGGCCATAGACATAAAGAAATTCCGCATAGGCTCCGGCACCAAAAATCAGGAAGGATAAAGTCGCCCCGATCATTACGCCCGCGACACCCGCGACGGCGCCACGCCACAGCAGTTTCATCTGGATGTCACCGGTGAGAGGGACTCTGGATAAACGCCAAATGACAAAAACTGACAGCGCGATGAAAAATATTAGGACGATGAAAGACATAAGACTAAGACTGGGGTCAGGCCTTCGATTCTGCGATTCTCTCTGATGTTAACAAAGCCTCGCCTAGGGCTTAACTCTGACCGCTGCTCCGCAGCTGGTTGAATGTTCACCCCTAATCTCGAGTGGCTGCCATCGCATCGCCTCTGTTGCCCTAAGACGACCGTCTGACTCGCTTGCCGTTCGGTGCGTCAAGTATACAAGTTCCGACCAGGCGGACTTTTGGGGCAATGCTTTTGCGGTTTTCTTTGCGGCTCTGCGCTTTTGCGTGTGAACGACTCTACCCCGATGACACCGATCCCTCCCGGCCTTTCAGCGCCGCGTCAACTCTGACGTTCGGTCATTCAGCTGCAATATTCGGCATTCAAGTGTGGTGTAAATCGTAAGGGGCGGCACCGCCTTTTGCTGCTTGCCACTTGGTAGTGTTTGCCGGTCGTTCTGGTTTGAAAGTTGCTCGGTTCTCACAAGAGTTCTACGATGTGGCAAAGGAGCAAAGCGATGTTCTGGAAAACTCTATCCGGATTAACTTTAGTTTTGTTTTTGCTTTTGGTCGTAGTTCGAGTAACCGCCCAGTCTGCTCGTGGGGGGCCGGTACCAACCGATGCAGGTTGGGGGGGAGGCGCCGGCATCAACGGCATGATCCTCACCCCAAGTGGACAGCGTCCCTCGCGGCGCATCTCGGTTCGTCTACGATCTATGGACAAAGGAGATCGCGTCACCACGACCGACGAGGAGGGGAAATTTGCGTTTACTGGCGTTCCCCGTGGTGACTACATCGTGATAATCGATAAGGAGGAGGGTTTTGAACCTTACTCGCAAAACGTGTCAGTCATCTCCGCGAGTGGGGTCCCTTATTTAAGTATTCGACTGCGCCTGAAAGGAGAGGCTAAGTCGCCGCCAGGAGTTCTAAGTGCCGAGTTGGCCAATGTGCCAGCGCGCGCGCTGGCGTTTTATCAAAAGGCCCAGGAACAGGCTCAAGCTGGAAACCATAAGGCGGCTATTGAACAGTTGCAAAAGGCAATTGCCGAATACCCTAACTTCATGCTCGCCTTCAATGAATTGGGTCTTCAATACCTGCGGCTGGGCGAGTTGGACAAGGCTGACGAGGCCTTAACGAAAGCGTTGAAGCTGGCGCCTGACTCAGCCACGCCTCTGCTTACTCACGGCATTCTGCTCGCGGTCATGGGAAAGTTCAATTTGGCGGTAACGGAGCTGCAGACGGCTCTGAAGCAGAGAGAGCAATCGGCAAATGGTCACCTCTATCTGGGCCAGGCGCTGGCCAACCTCGGTCGCTTTGCCGAAGCCGAAGTTCAGCTGACCCGTGCGATTGAGCTGGGAGGAGACGAAGTCAAAGATGCTCACCGGTTCCTCGGCGCCATCTATCTCCAGCGAGGGGCACGCGAAAAAGCGTTGGCTGAGTTCGAAATCTACTTGAAACTTGCGCCCAAAGCCAAAGACGCTGAACAGGTACGTCAGCTGATCCGTCAGAACAAGCCTTCCCAAAATCACGCGCCTTAGGCAGTCTTCTCCGGAACAAATCAAAAACGGGGTCAGGACTGCGAAGCTTCTGTCGCGGCCCTTTGATCTGGCCGGCTCACTACGGCCCACTTTCAACGAGCTGCGAAGCAGCGGTCAGAACTAAGCCCAGGGCGAGGCTTTGCGAGCCTTGGGTTAACGTTGTAAATAATTGTTTGGAGCCCCGGAGCGGCGACCCAAGTATTTGGAGGCAAAAATCTGCCTGACTAATCTAATCGCTCTGTCCTCACCAATAACTTAACCTGTCAGTTTTTCGCTTGATTCGCGGGTTACGATCTCGCCATGTCTTACACGAATCTCCTCTATCACATAGTTTATGGCACAAAGGATCGGCTACCGCTGATTACCAAAGAGTTGCGCCCAGATTTGCATCGGTATCTGGGCGGTTTGGTAAATCGTCTCGATGGCACGCCGTTAGAGATAAATGGAAAGGCTGACCATGTTCACGTGTTGGCCCGGATCAAACCGGTGATCTCGATTTCGGAGTTCCTTGGCAAATTCAAATCAGTTTCGTCAGGCTGGGCCAATCGCCAGACACGGGGCAGATTCAAATGGCAGGTGAAGTATGGTGCGTTCACTGTCAGTCAATCGCAGGTTGAACGTGTGCGAGAGTACATTCGTAATCAGGAGGTTCATCATTCGAGGATCTCGTTCGAGGATGAGTTCAAAGCCTTACTTAAAAGTCACGGAATAGACTTTGAGGAGAAATACCTCTGGATATAGAATGCGGTCGCAGCTCCGCGGCTCCGGACAATTGTTTTCAACGCAACCCAAGGCTCGCAAAGCCTCGCCTTGGGCTTAACTCTGGCCGCTGCTTCGCAGCTCGTTGGAGAATTGCAGAATTGCAGGCCTGACCCAGGCTCTGACCAGTTTGGAATTTTGCGATTCAGATCCGCAGAAAAAACTAAACTCTTGAGCGCGAAAGTGTCATGTGGGGCGGCTCTGCAACCCTGATCGTTCAACATCCAACCGAACCCGCTCTAGCGTATGTGCAAGCCACTCCCACTTGGCTAGCTCCTTTGCTTTTCTAGAGGACCTCAAGGCGCGAATGTTTTGATGAATGATCTTCTCTACATCGGCTTTCAAGCTCACTTTTAGAGGAGCCGAGTTGACCGTAATCATACTCCGGAAGTAGTTGTAGTGAGCGACACCGTCTGTATCATCAAGCAAGCACAGGCTTCCGATGCCGTCCTGGAGTCTTGAGCAAAGGTCAGGAGAAACCGCTATTCTCGGATAGCTCGCAAGCTCAGATTCGAGTCGGTAAGCCTCTAGCATCGCCGATCCGACCACAACTCCACCTTCATGGTGTAGCTCGCCGAAGGCGACCCCGCCCCTTATCAAGAGACCGAGACTCAATGCCTCAACCGCGAGCGATGAGAGTAACCTGTCAGCGGTCGCGAATGCGCTCGATATGATATTCTGAGACACGAAATCACTCAAGCGTTGTGTTCGATAGCTCATCACCATGTGATCTGAAAACGTGCTAATGGATGGCCGCATCGTAAATGAACGGCCCGTCTTTGATCTTCTTTCGAGTACCCGAAAGCGACCTCGAGTTCTAGCGATCTTGTGCAGCAACTCCGTCAGACCATGAATCTTGGAAGTGTCTGTCATTGCAGCTTTCGAGCCAAGCAGATCGACATAAAACACAAGTCTCTTGTTCATGGGTGGGCATTTTACGCCTTGTTGATGATTTCAATACATTGATGATTGAGCCGGAATTCGCCAACGCCCAACAGACTTGACGTCAACGGATCTTAAAAACAGGTGCCATGAAACGACTCTTGCTTCTCTTTGTCACTCTTTGCCTACTGACTGTTTGGGTGCCTCTCAGGTGGACCGGAATTGAGATCCGGGAAAGCAGGGCGCAAACCAGAAAGAGCGAGGCTGACTATGACGTGCGCGCGTTCGGCGCGAAAGGCGATGGTCAGACGCTCGACACAGCGGCTATCAACAAAGCGATTGAGGCGGCGGCAGCTAAAGGGGGCGGTACCGTACGATTCCCGGCTGGTAACTATTTGAGCTTCTCAATCCATCTGAAAAGCAACATCGCTTTATATCTCGATCAGGGAGCGACAATCGTCGCCGCCGATCCAAAGGAGACAAAGGCCAACTCTAAAGATGGCTACGATCTGCCTGAACCCAACGAATGGGACATGTATCAGGATTTCGGCCACAGCCATTGGCAAAATAGTCTGATCTGGGGCATCGGTCTGGAAAATGTATCCATCCTTGGCCCGGGCATGATTAACGGCAAGGGTCTTACACGCCGCAGCCCCAGACCGCGACGCCCGCTTCAGACCGGAGATACGCCCGCCAGTTTGGGTGGCGGACAGCCCAGCGCTCAGGTGCAATCACCGCTCGGCGAGAATGATAATCCGGCGGTGATGAATGGCCTGGGCAACAAAGCGATTGCGCTCAAACTCTGCCGTAATGTTTTGCTGCGCGACTTTTCGATCCTGAATGGCGGACACTTCGCCGTGCTGGCTACAGGCGTGGACAATCTCACGATTGACAACGTCAAAGTAGACACCAATCGAGACGGCTTCGACATCGATGGCTGTCGCAACGTCCGCATTTCGAATTGCAGCGTCAACTCACCTAATGACGATGCCATCGTGCTGAAGAGTTCATTTGCGCTCGGTTATGCTCGCGCGACTGAGAACGTGACCATCACCAACTGCCTCGTCAGCGGTTACGATATTGGCTCGCTGCTCGACGGTTCTTACAAGCGCAATGTTAAGGAGGCCCCGGACCGCGATGGCCCCACCGGACGTCTTAAGTTTGGGACCGAATCGAACGGCGGTTTCAAGAACATAACCATCTCGAATATTGTGTTTGATCATTGTCGCGGGCTGGCGCTCGAGACGGTTGATGGCGGCGACCTCGAAGACATAACCATCAGCAACCTCACCATGCGTGACATTGTGAACTCGCCGATCTTTCTGCGACTGGGAAGTCGTATGCGTGGTCCAAAAGGCGTGCCCATTGGGCAGCTGCGGCGCGTACAGATTAGCAATGTGGTGGTCTATAACGCCGATCCGCGCTATGCCTCGATCATCAGCGGGGTACCGGGACACAATATTGAAGACGTGAAGCTCAGCAACTTCCGCATCTTTTATCAAGGGGGAGGAACCGCGGCGCAGGCTGCACTGGAGCCGCCTGAGAAAGAAGTCAACTACCCTGAGCCTTCAATGTTTGGCGAGATCCCAGCCTACGGTTTTTTCATCAGGCATGTGAACGGCATCGAATTGAATAACGTCGAGGTCAGTTATGCGCGTGCGGATATGCGCCCGGCGTTTGTGCTCAAAGACGTAAGCGGCGCAGACTTTTTTCATGTTAAGAGTCAGGTTGCGAGCGGCGCCTACACTTTTAGTCTGCAGAGTGTTTCTGATTTCAGCGCTTACCAATGCAAGGGCGTGCCCGACACGCGAATTGAACGGGTGGAACAGAAGAAATTCTGAAGGTGATGCTTCGATAAGGTGGTGAGCTGGTTTTCGTCTTTCTCTGTGTATTCGGTGAATGGCTTTGCCTCAGGCTCGAAGAATTCCCCCGCTTCTTTCTTATTAACACCGGGCTTTAGCCGGTGATCAGCGGCAGCTACGCCGAGGAAAACCGTTGAAACGGTCCTTAGGGCATTCGGGACGACTGTCACCGGGCTGAAGCCCGGTGTGAATGAGAGGTGCCGCGACTTTTGAGGCGAGGCCCTGCGGCGTCAGAGAGCTTCACCCGATAGCGATCGCAATTCATCCCAGGCGGACTGCTCAACCGGGATGCCGTGTTCCAGATTCTCTCTTCGGGTTTTCAAAACGTTCTCACCGGGATAACGGACACCTTCACCTGCCTGCAGACTCTCAATAATCTGATTTGCAACCTCCGCGGCCAGTTTGTTTTGATCCACAGCGGTCAGATTTATCGCAATAAAAACTTGCGAAAGCCCGGTCTCAAAATCCGGGTCAGAAGATATCTGGTGGGTAGCCTGACCACCTGACAACATTGCCGCCGTCAGATCCAAAAGCAAGGCCATTCCTGAACCCTTCCAGTAACCGATGGGCAACGGTCGCTTGGATTCTTCAATGGCTCCAGGGTCGCGCGTCAGTTGCCCCTTAAGATCATAACCGCCAATCACCGGCAATTGTTCGCCGCTCATCTGATACGAACTCAACCGGCCGTAAGAGAATTGCGACATAGCCATATCCAGGACGATGTGTCCCTCCGGGCGCGGTACCGCAATCACGAACGGGTTATTCCCCAGACGCGGATCGCTCGCACCCCAGGGCGGAAGATTCGCCAGGGTGTTGGTCCAGCAAAGGGCCATCAGCCCTGCGTCAGCAGCCTGCCAGCCGTAACTCCCGCCGCGCATCCAGTGGTTGGTGTTGGCGAGCGCCACGCAACCGATACCGTGCCGGCGCGCGAGTTCGATGGCTCTCTCCATGGCTTGGTAAGCATTCAGGTTGCCGATTCCGAATTTTCCGTCCCAACGCTCCAGCGCGCCGGAGCTGGCGACAAATTCAGGTTGCGCGTGAATATCAATCGTTCCGTTGTGAATCATCCGCACGAAGCGAGAGAACCGGTTCAAACCGTGAGAGTAGACACCATCACAAGTCGTCTCAGTGAACAGCCGCGCACACAGGCTGGCCCGCTCTGGCTCAATCCCCAACTTCAGCAGTGCGGACTGAAGTGCCTTAAAGAGGTCTTGATACGAGACTCTTAGCATAATGACTCTGTGCAAAGGCGACAAAATTGCGGCGCTGATTCTAGCTTGAAGCCTGCCGACTGTCACTAATGACGTGAGCGCGCATGAGGTCAGTACCGGGAGCGATAGCGACCGGGTCGATCCAGTTGCGCCTCTTGCAATCGTTGACCCGGTCGCTATCGCTCCCGGTACTGACCTCGGACGCCGCCGTCGGGCTGGCACGTTAGCTTATTGGTGATGACAGGGTGATTAGATTATTCTGGCGGATTCTTGCGATGAGAATATCTGTCGCCCCTTCGGGGCTCTATGGATCACCGGCGACCTTACCCAAGGCTCGCAAAGCCTCGCCCTGGGCTTACCTCTGTCGCTGCTTCGCAGCTTGTCTCCGCTGCGCTGCGACTATCCGCCTCGTCCCAATTTTCGTTCGGCTTGATAGGCACACTCCGATTCTCACCAAAACGTTGACCACCATAACCGCGCTGGTTCTGTTGCTCTCGATAACCACTTCGGTTGCGTCGAAGGGAAACTTTGATGGTCAGACCCGACGGCCTTTGCGGTACCACCCGGTGGGCACCGACTTTGTCATTGAGAACGGCGGAGAGTTTTTCAATCGGCCGCTCTATGGCACGAACACGGCGTTTCGCGTCGACGCGGGCGATCGGCCGGAGTTCGCTCTTTACCTGCCGGGCCGTGGCGGCAATCTGCGCCTCGCAATCAAAACAAACGCCGGTCAAAAATGGCTCTTTGATGCCGAACACATTTTGACCCGTTATCGTCCGGGCTCGATGCTTTACGAAATCCGCGACCCCTTGCTCCGCGGCGGCACGCTCAATCTGGCGCTGTTGGCGATGAGCGCCACCGAGGGTCTGGTCTTGCGCGTCGAATTGAATGGTACGAGCCGGCCGGTGGAACTGATTTGGGCCTACGGCGGTGTGAGCGGCGAACGAGGCCGGCGCGATGGCGACATCGGCACCGAAAGCGTGCCGATAAGTAAGTACTTTCAACTTAAATCGGAATCGTGCCGCGATAACACGTTTGCGATCACGGGAAATAAGTTCACGCTGCGGAGTAAGCCCGCTACGATCCAGGGCCTTGCGCCGAGCGGCGCACGGCTGGAAGTTGCCGACGCGACAAAATGGCCCGTGCTTGCTGATTTGATCTCCTCGGTGGGGCGAGCTACGGAATTGCCGGTGATAGTTGGTCGCTCGGCGTTGCCTTTTAAGCAACCGATCTATCTCGGCCTGCAGCGTATCGCAGACTCTGCTGTGAGTCAGGAGGAATTGGAGACTTATAAGGAAGTCAGAAAGGAACGGCCGGAACAGACGCGGCCGCTTCTGAACACGGAACTGCCGGCGGCTTACAAGGTTGAAGACCTGCCTCGCATCTTCGACGATGCCGAGCGCCGGCGTCGAACCATTGCAGAGCAGGTTGTCGCTGACACACCCGATCCCTTCATCAACGCGGCGATCGCCGCCCTCACGGTTGCAGCTGACGGTGTGTGGGATGAACCGGCCGGGACTTTCATGCATGGTGCGGTCGCCTGGCGCTCCAAATTGCTGGGCTGGCGGGGCGCTTATTCAGGTGATGCTCTGGGCTGGCATGACCGTGCGCGCAGGCATCTCGCATACTGGGCCGGGCGTCAGAATACGGCTTCCGTTTCTCCCGCGCTGCTTCCCAGTCCCGACTCGTCCGTAAATTTCGCCCGCAACGAACCGGCGTTGCACACGAATGGGGATCTGTCGAATTCACACTACGACATGAACCTCGTTTACATTGACGCTCTCTTTCGGCACTTCCTCTGGACCGGTGACGTGGACTTCGCGCGGGCGCAGTGGCCGGTGATCGAGCGCCATCTGGCCTGGGAGCGCCGCGTGTTTCGTCGTTCTTTTGGTCCCGATCAGTTACCACTGTATGACGCTTATGCGGCCATCTGGGCCAGCGATGATTTGGAGTACGAGGGCGGCGGCGTAACTCATTCCACGGCCTACAACTATTACCACAACAGAATGGCCGCGCGGATAGCGAAGCTTCTTGGTAAAGACCCAAGCGTCTACGATCGCGAGGCCGACCTCATTCTGAAAGCAATGCGGCGAGAACTGTGGCTGGCGGATCGCGGCTGGTTTGCTGAATGGAAAGACCTGCTCGGTCTCCAACTCGTGCATCCCAATGCGGGGCTGTGGACTTTCTATCACACGGTTGACTCTGAAGTGACGACGCCGTTCGAGGCGTGGCAGATGTCGCGCTTCGTCGACACACAGATCGCGCATATCCCGATCCATGGGCCGGCGGTTCCCGAGGGCTACTTTACGCTGCCGACGACGAGCTGGATGCCCTATACCTGGTCCACCAACAACGTGGTCATGGCCGAAGTCGCGCACACTTCTCTCGGCTACTGGAAAACCGGACGCAGCGATACGGCATTCAAATTATTCAAGGGAGGGATCCTCGACAGCATGTTCCTGGGCTTATGCCCAGGCAACGCCGGGATGACTACCCAATTCGATATGGCACGCGGCGAGTCACAACGTGATTTTGGGGATGCTGCGGGCACGTTGTCGCGCACCGTAATCGAAGGCCTCTACGGTGTACAGCCTGATGTGCTCGCCGGTGAGTTGCTCATTCAGCCGGGCTTTCCGGGCGACTGGAACCATGCGAGCTTGCGTCATCCCGATTTCCAATTCGATTTCCAGCGCCGCGCCATGACAGAGACTTATTTGGTTGAGTCTCGTTTCTCGAAACCGATGCGTTTGCGTTTGCGAATACCCGCGATGCGAGACGGCATTGCGCAGGTCACGGTCAATGGACAGCCGGCGCGCTGGCAAAATGTCTCAGACTCAATCGGTTTTCCGAGCATAGAGATTCAAAGTCAGGACGGTCCAACGTACAAGATTGCCATTACCTGGGAAGGCGAGAAACCGGCGCAAGCAACTGTGCCGCCTATCGTCGCAGAAGGTACCGAGCTAACGGCGCAGGTGGGCGCGGCCAGACTGATTGAAGTCGCGGATCCACAGCGCAGCCTCGATGGCCTGACAAAAGAAATGAATTCCTTCCGCGCCGTAGCTGCAGGCACACGTGGGCACCGCACCGTGTTCGCCAGGGTTCAGCAAGGGAGCATGGACTGGTGGCTCCCTTCGACGTTCGAGATCCGGCCGGACTATGAAATTCTTCAGATCGAGAATCAGGATGCCGGCCACGTGCGATTCAAAATCCGCAACAACACGCCTGAAGCCATTGATCGTGAGGTCACAATTAAGGCTGGCGGCGTTAGTACCAAGTCGCAACTCAAGCTCGCGGCCTTTGGCAATTCAAACGAACTCGCCGTCGCATCCGGAGAACTGCTGCCGGGCTCGAACACAATCGAAGTAGAACTTGGCAAGAGCGCGAGCGTAAACGGGCTGGTGACAAACTGGAAGCTCAAGTCCGATGGTACGACCGGGAAGTGGGATTCATTGGATCTAACCCCGGTTTTCAACGACCGGGTCACGCGAATCTTCAAGAACGAATACGTGCAGCCGCGCTCTCCGTACGCCACTCTGGCGATACCAAAGCAGGGCATCGGCAGTTGGACGCACTTCGACGAGCAATTTGAGGTTGACGATACGGGCTTGCGTGCAATGGCCGGACGCAATGGTGGCCGCTTTATCCTGCCGCAGGGAGTGCCTTTTCAGACACCAGCATCTGTAGATAAGAACAACATCGCGTTTACCTCCCAGTGGGACAATTACCCGCGTGAAATATCTGTCCCCTTGAGTGGCAGATCGTCGCACGTTTACCTGCTCATGGCCGGGTCGACAAACTGGATGCAAAGCCGTTTCGATAATGGCGAGGTCGTCGTAACCTATACCGATGGTTCAAGTGCGCGTTTGGCGCTTACAAATCCCACGAACTGGTGGCCCATCGATCAGGACTACTTCATTGACGACTACGCGTTTCGTCGTCCGGAGCCGATCCCGCCGCGGGTGGACTTGAAGACGGGCGCTGTCCGCGTCGTTGATTTAGCAGAGCTCAAAGGCAAAGGCGGAAAGATCATCGGCGGTGCGGCGACCGTGCTTGATTTGCCTCTGGATAAGGGCAGGGAATTGAAGTCACTGAAGGTTCGCACGCTCGCCAATGAAGTCGTGATTGGACTGATGAGTGTGACGCTGGTGAGGAAATGAGTTAGATCACTGAATCAATGGATCGAATCGCAGGCCCGACCCCGGCTCGGCACAAAGCTGCGAAGGAGGCTTCCCATGTCATTCAGATCAGTTGCCGCAAAGAACGTGGTCGTGCGAACTGCCATGGTGATGACCGTCGCCGGGGCCGCCCTGGCTTCAGTTAGCCTGACGAATGAATCTGTTGTTCGTGCTCAGTCGCCCCGGAGTGCGGCGCCGCCGAGCTGGCGCTTGCCCGACGAAACCGCAGGTTTGGACGGGATCGCCAGAACCCTGATTTCTGCATTCGATCAAGTCGATATTGTCGCCTTAGGTGAGGCGCACGGACAGAAACTGGATTCCGATTTACGAATCGCCGTGGTTCGTCATCCGGATTTCGCGAAGAAAGTGCGCTCGATCGTGGTGGAGTTCGGCAGCACTTCGGAGCAGTCGACCCTTGACCGTTACATTCGAGGCGAGAACGTATCCCCGGCCCAACTGGCACAGGTTTGGAGGACCACAACCCAGGCGCGCAACGGAGTCTGGGACTCTCCAATTTACGCGGACTTTTTTGCAGCCGTACGCGAGGTCAATTCGAGGCTGCCTGCCGATGCGCGAGTTCGCGTCTTCGGCGGCGACCCCGGACCAGGAGACAACCGTAGTCGTGAGACCGCCGCCGTCTCCGTTCTGGAGGAGCAGGTGCTTCAGAAGCATGGTAAAGCGCTCGTGATCTACGGAGCCGCGCACTTCTATCGGACCGCGCCGAAGGATTACCTTTCTAGCATGGGCCAAGACATCGGAATCGTAAGGATGCTGGAAATCGATTATCCCGGCCGAACTCTCGCGGTGATTCCAGTGGGCTACCGGCTTGATCTTCCGCCGGGAGCCACCCTGGCCATTCATCCCGACTATCAGAAGTTCGACCGCGCGTTAAAGACGCCGGTGCGTCCGGTGCTGGTGCCCCTCGAACGATTACCCTTCCGGGATTTCACCGCGGAGGAGTTTGGGCCCCAGGTGTTCAACTGCCGCGGCCCGGGTGGCTGCGTGAGCATGTGGCAGGGCAGCCCTCTTACGCTCGGCCAGATCGCTGATGCGTGCGTCTACATCGGCGGAGGCGCCGACGTTGATACGAAAGCGAAGCCGGCTCGACAAAAAAAGCGAAACTGAGATCAGTCCTTCGATTCTGCGATTCTCAGTCTCAGCCACCCGATAGATATTGCTGAAGCCGAGTTCTGGAGAGCGATCGCTTCACCGGCGAGGTTCGCAGAATCGAAGGCCTGACCTCAGTTTTCGAAACTTTCATTACTGGCGGAGGTTCCTTGGATTGTGTCTAACGTGCGGGAAACCGGATGAAGGAGGTTAGTAAATGTCAGAGCAGAATTTGAAGACTCTTGCCAGGGTCACCTTTGTTGTCATTTTCGCGGCAAGCTGGGTCGGAGCTCTCGTTGTTAAGCGCCACGCCGATTTCGTATTACCTGAGGCGAACGCAAATGCCAATCAAAATCAGCGACCGGGCCCGGAGAACAATTACTTCTTTTCTGAACCGACACCGAGTGGCGATTGGTTCTTCCGCGGTGCCGATTTTGATATTCAACAGGCCCATGATGACAGAAACCCTGTCGGAATCGGTGGGATTACATCCTATATGGGTAAGGGTAACTGGCTTAGGCACCTGATGATTGAAAGCATTGTTTTGATAAACCGCCAGCCCACTCCGATCACGGGTTTCAAGTTAGGCTGGATTATCATGTCAGCAGAAGATCACGACGCAGGAAAGAATCGAGAGGCCGCTTTGCTCGCAGGCGAAACGGCACTTATCGACCCCGGGTTTACCAACCGCAGTGGCAGGACAAAGCCCTTTAATCTCGAGGTTCTGAAAGCGGCGCGACCGTTAATTAAGAACGGAAGCCTGAGCGGAACTTTTTTTATTCGCATCAGGCTAACCGAGGTCCGTTTTAGCGATGGTCCAATCTGGCGAGAGAACCAGAATTGAATCAACTACTCCCATGCGCGCGCCCTCGAGCGGGTTGCCGCCTGGGAGGTGCTCGAACGATCAATGTAATTTTGGAGGAACTTTACTCTCATCTCGATTGAACAAATTTTCAATTTGCATTTTTCAATTTACAATTCGCAAAGCTTATGACCCCAGCTCTTTCCCTTCGTGTGATTTCGCGGATCATTCTTGACCTCGTCCCAAACATGATCCACGAATTCACACGAATCACCACCAAGAATACTGCACACCCACCCGCTACCGCGTGTGGTACTGACTACTCCTTTCAGAACGCGCTTTACTCACCCAGCCACCCCTAATCCAATGACTACTCCGCCTCTCCCTGAAGAGATCGAACTTCATCGCGACCGCATGTGGCGCCGCGACGAAGAGCTCCGGGTTGAAGGCGCTGCCAGTGCCGAACGCTTCATCGAAGACGTGGGCTTTGCAAACACGCTGACAGATACCCGTCGCGCCGGTCCATCTCTGTACATCGCGGTGTGCGGTCGCCGCGATGTTAGTTTGCCCCGCAATGTCCAGAAGGACGAAGAGACGCGCCTGACGTGGTATCTCAAAGACGAAGTAATGCGCCGCGGCCGCGTCTATTACGCGAAGCTCGCGGGCGGACGTTCGATGTTTGTCGCGCCGCGTTTGATAAGCCACTTTGCGGCTATCTGGATGCCACGGCGGAAAGACGAGACACAATTATTTTCGGTTCCAGCCCAGCGCGTTCTGAAAGTGCTGCGGCGCGAACACGAACAGGCCACGGCGGATCTGCGTGCGGAAAGCGGAGTCACCGAACGTGCGGCATTCACCCGCGCCCTCGATGAGTTACAAAAACACATGAAAGTAATTCCTCAGGACGTCATCTATCAACCGACGTTTTCCTACATCTGGACCCTGGCCGAAGACCGCTTTCCGGAAGAGCTAGGAAAACGTGTTGCTCGCAAGACCGCACTGCGAGAGATCGCTCGGGCCTATCTGGCGGGCGCGGGTATGTCGGTACTCGGCGAGACCGCGCGCGCTTCCGGTTTGAGCCGCGTTGAAGCGGGCTCCGGCAACCATCAACTGGTAGACGAAGGATATGCGATCCGCCTCAGTCAAGGGATCTACGCGCTGGCATCACTCAAAGCGAGATGATTGTTGACGGGACGAGATCAGCCAAATCCAAATTCCCAACAAACGGAGGCAGTCGCTCACCCAGCAGCAACCGTCGCACCACCTGTCCGATCTGGCCGGCTGCGTAGCGAGCTTCGCTAGCCAACTGAGGGTAGCCGCACAGTGTGTCGCCAACTCGTTCTAGGGAGAATCGCGTGCGATCAGATAGATTCTCCCAACCACCCATCCACAGCGACAATGCTTTCATGAAAGCTACTGGCGTGGGAAAGTCCTCTCGCGACGGTTGTGGATGCTCCACGCGTCCGTGGAAGGGAAGCAGATCGGGACAGTATTGATAAGGCTCGACGCTAAGGAACCCACGTTCGTCCGCCGCATAGACGATGTTCACCCCACGCTTTTTGGCCAGCAGTCTCACGTCCCGCTTAATCTGGAGACCGTCACACTCCTCGATGACCAGATCGAGATCGTCCAGAAACTCGTCAAGGCTCGCTGTCGTGACTCCGTCTTCCCATATTGTGATGTCAAGGTAAGGATTGATTTTGGCTATGCGGCGCGCAATGATTTTCGATTTTGGTTGTCCCAGTTCATCAAAGCCGGCATTGAGACGATTCAGATTTGATAGATCCAATTGATCGAAGTCGGCCAACACGATCGCTCCACAGAGATGTTCCTGGGCGATGGTTACGGCTGCCTCGCCTCCTACGGAGAGACCGATGACCCCGATGCGCCTGGTGCGAAGCTCCTGCTGCTCCTCGCGTGTGATCTTGTCCTGGTTGCGGTTCGTAATCACGTCAAAATAATCGTCGCGAGCAAGGAGGTGCACGATCTTGGATTCCCAGGGAAGATAGACCCAATTGCCGTATGACGTCCGCTCACCGTGAGCTGGAATGCCCTCGATGATGTAGTTGAAATCTGCGCTGTTTCGCTTCGATGGCTCCCGTACAAGAGCAAGATCATCGACTTGTCGATCGATTGTGTCGATCAGTGTGACGTGATGTTGCTTGCATAAGGCTGTGAGGTCTGCGAACTCACTCGGCTTGAGTCGAACGAACACCGGACGCCAGCTAATTTCCGGTTCTGCAGATGATGAAGTTAACGCGTCGGCGAGCGCCTCGAGGTCGAGCCTGGCGCCGATAGTTCCGGTGCTCACAGCTCCAACTCCCAGGTCTGCCCTACTAAGTCGTGACCGAAACTGTGGTGCTTCTCCTCACGGACGAGCTGGAAGCCCGCTTCTTCGTAGAGGTGTCGGGCCGCATCCAGAACGCTGTTGGTCCACAAAGTGATCTTCTTGTAGCCTGCTTGCCGCGCGAAGCGCACACACTCGGCCACCAGACGCTTGCCAATGCCCAGGCCGCGGGCTCCGGGCTCCACCAGCAGCAGACGCAATTTGGCTACTGTGTTTGATTCTTTGACGAGAAACACAGAGCCGGCCATCTCGGTGTCCTTCTCAGCGATCCAACAACGCTCGCGCTTCGGATCGAAGTTCTTGATGAACTCCGCGACGATCTCGGCGACCAGCGCCTCGAACTGCTCGTCCCATCCGTACTCGTGCGCATAAAGGACACCGTGGCGGTGAACGATCCAACCCATGTCGCCTGGTTGATGAGGGCGAAGCAGATAAGAAGCTTTATGCTCGGGCCGGGCCCCGAGCACTTCTTCGATCACGTGTATAGCCGCGACGAATCGTTGCTGTTCGCCTGCCGGAAGCTTAGTCAGCATTGCTGCCACTTCGTCGTTTGAGCGCGCATTCAAGGTGCCGAACTCTTTCTCCCCCTTCTTTGTGAGGTGGAGATGAGCCTGTCTTCCGTCCGATTTCGAAGGTCTCTTTTTGATAAATCCCCGATTGCTTAGATCTCGCAGAATGCGGCTGAGGTAACCTGCGTCCAAGCCCAGTTCCTTGCTAAGCTTAGTCGCCGTAAGCTCCTCACGGTGCGCCAGTTCATACATAATGCGTACTTCAGTCAGGGAGAACGGGCTTTGCAAAAGCCCCTCGCGTAACACGCCGATGCGCTGCGTATAGAACCGGTTGAAGCGCCTGACCGCCTCAACGCGCCGTTCAATTTCTGCCTGTGCCATTTTCATCGGCATAAATTAAACTTAGATACATGCCTTTGTCAACTAATTTAGTTGACGTCAGTCAAGCGTGAGTATTATGATCCCGAATCCGAGATATAGATTGTCAGTTGGCCTAATTTGTAACGCAAACTGTTAGTTTGCGATGGATGAATGGCATTAGTTTGCGTTACACAAACCAGTTTAGGTTGATTGAGGGAGGTCTAATTATGATTTCGCGCCAATGGCACGGAGTCGCCAGGTCGACACGCGCCGACGAGTATGTGGAGCATCTCCGCACCGAGACGTTTCCGCAGCTGTCTAACGTCCCCGGCTTTATCGATGCCGCAATTTTGAAGCGCAATGAGCAGCGAGGAGTTGAGTTCTTGATCGTGACGTACTGGGAGTCAATTCAAGCCATTCAGCAGTTTTCTGGACCGGATGCTGAAGTTGCCGTGGTCCCCGAAAAAGTGCAGGAAATGATGATCGAGTACGACCGCCGCGTGCGTCATTATGAGGTCCTGGCCAAACTCCGTCTTGGTTAAGAGCCGGAGGCTTACCGCCATGTGCTGCGGCACAGCCGCATAAAGGTAGACGCTTGGGGCCAAGCAGAATCACAGGCCTGACCCCGAGCCAAACTAAGAAAGAAGCATCTTACGGAAAAGCGGAACTTTTCTGCACATCAGGCGGCGAAGCCGCATCCTCTTCCATCACTGACCGAATCTTTGCCGGTATTCGATCGAAGAAACGAAGGCCTTGACCATCTCGGCGTTTACATAGTTACCGCCGAACCGTTCCAGCTTCTGAAGCCAGAAGTCGTAACCTGTGTAATCTGTATCCTGCGCGTCATCCGGGTTGCGCCTCAGGTAGCCAAAGTACTGCATCAGCACAAACGCGCGGTTGAACTCCTTCTGCTTCAGGGCCTGACTCTCGGCGATCGTTCGTAGAACCTGGGCGCGCTTCGCCGCGTCGGACGAGGTGGCGCCTGGGCCGCCGAAGATCTCTTCGAGCTGCATGATCTCCGCATTGGTGAGCACACTGCCCGTGTTCGCGTTTAGCTTATTAATGAACTGTGCGGCGCTCAGCGAAGCCGGATAGCGGACCGTGAAACGAGCTCGCGAGATGAACTCCCGCGCGAACGCTTGCTTTTGATCTTCAAGCTGATCCTGCCACGCCGCCTGCCCCACGATCACACGGTTTCCGATCTCCTGCGTATCACGGAGGAACTCGCGCCAGCGGATGATTGGGACGGAGAGTTGATGCGGGCCGCCGAAGGTCGAGGCGCCGTCAGCATCACCATACGCCACCCTGTAGAACCGCTCGACGAGGTAGCCGGTCTCCTGAAACTCTATCGAGAGAAAGAACGCTGCGGAGGTGTCAATCCGCTTGACCTCAGCGCAGCCGTCTGTGTCGCACAGGGCGAGGTTATTCGTCCAGAAGTTAAGGCCTTCCGAGTCGGGCTCGCGGTTCAGGAAATCGTGATAATGCTGGCGCACGAAGGTCGCGTCATCGTCAGACGGGTTGCCGAAAGACTCCGTCAGGTCGTCCATGATCTGAAGCGTAGCGGTCGCCCGAGGCCCGAGCGCGGTGCTGCCGCCCGGGTTCGACAGAGTGATCGAAGTGCTCTCGGTACCCTCGACGTACGAGTCGTCGTTGACCAGCACGACGAAGGACTTATAGGCTTCGTTCGCGGCGAATCGGAGCGTGCCGGCTGCACGGGTGTAGTCACAGCGTTCAAGCGCGGTGCCGGTAACCAGAGCGCAGCCCACGGCGACTGAAGGAAGACTGCCATCGTCCGTGGCGTAGTCAACCGACGCCGGCGCCGTCAAATCACCGGTGCGCTGCACGGTGATCGTGACAAAGCCGCCGCGCTCGGCCACCCCGTAAGTCGCCTGCGAGAACTCAAACACGCTGCCGGCAAGCTTTTCAGTGATAAGAGTGCCGGTCGAGGGTTCGAAGTTTGCTTCGCCAGAGTATTCCGCTGTGAGAGTGTGAGTGCCGGCCGCAAGCGTTGAGGTCACGCAGCTCGCCGATCCGGATTGGAGGGTGACGTCGCTACATGATGTGATGGCCGCACCGTCGGATTTGAAGGTGACACTGCCGCCGGGCACACCCACTCCTGACGCGACAGCCGCGGTGAGGGTCACGCTCTGTCCCATAGCCGGTGGGTTGGCCGAAGAAGATAGCGCCGTCGTGGTTGACGCTTTGGAAATTTGAAATGAGCGCGCGACATCTGGCGCGGCGTTATAGTTCGCATCGCCGCCCTCAGAAGCCGTGACGGTGCAACTGCCCGCACCGCTGATGTGTACGTTGGGTCCTGAGTTAGCGCATTGGCCCGAGGTAGTGAAGCTCACGGATCGCCCCGAGGTTGCCGAGGCGCTGACCTGGAAGTCGGGATCGCCGAAGGCCCTGGTCGAGAGCGAGTCGAACTTGATCGTCTGGGTAGCTTTGTTTATCTGGAAGGAACGCGGGACGTCCGCTGCCGCGTTGTAATTGCCATCACCGGATTGCGAGGCGTTGATCGTGCAGACACCAGCGCCGGTGATGTGTACGTTCAGGCCAGAGATCGTGCATTGACCTGATGCCGCGAAGCTCACCGAAAGGCCCGACGACGACGAAGCGTTCACGACGAAGTCGGCATCGCCGAAGGTCTTGTCCGGAAGAGAGTCGAACTTGATCGTCTGCGCAGCCTTGTCTATCTGGAAAGAACGCAGGACCTCGACTGCCGCGTTGTAATTAGCATCACCGGATTGCGAGGCGTTGATCGTGCAGACACCTGCGCCGGTGATGTGTACGTTCAGGCCAGAGATCGTGCATTGACCTGATGCCGCGAAGCTCACCGAAAGGCCTGACGAGGACGAGGCGTTTGCGGCAAAGTCGGGATCGCCGAAGGTCTTGTTGGAAAGAGCGCTGAAATCTATCGTCTGACTTGCCTTGGCGATGGTGAAGTTCTTGCTGTCACTACTGCCGCTGTGGTTTGCATCGCCGTCGTAGGTCGCTGAGGCTGCGTAATCGCCCGCGTTTGTTGGCGCACTGGTCGACGAAAAGATTGTTCCGTTTCTACCCGTGTAACTAACCGTCAGATTCTCGCTGAGGCCGCCCGCACCGGTGGTCGTTGCGCTGCCTCCGTGCGCGTTGCCGTCATAGATCGCGTCGCCGACGGTAAGGATGGTCGTCGAGCCGGCCTTGGCGATGTTAACGGAGCGCGCAATATCTGGCGCCGCATCGTAGGCGGAGTCCCCTGACTGCGAAGCGGTGATTGTGCACGAGCCGGCGCCCGTAATGTGAACGGTGTTTCCGTTGGCAGTGCATTTGCCGGATGCTGCAAAGTTGGGGCTCAAGCCTGAGCTGGCAGAGGCGCTCACGACGAAGTCCGAATCACCGAAGACCTTGCCTGCGATTGCCTCGAAGGTAATCGACTGCGCGGCCTTCTGCGCCGTGACGGTGTCGGTCATTGGTTGCGCGGCGTTGTGATTGGCATCGCCAGCCTGTGTGTAATTCACCGTGCAAATGCCTGTGCCGCTATTCATCGTAAAGGTCGCGCCATTGTTCGTGCAGGCTCCTGAACTGCTGTACGAAACGGGGAGCCCGGTAGAAGACGCAGCGGCGACGCTGAACTGCGTATTGAAAGTCGCTCCCGCAGGTGCGTGTGTGGTGACGATGATTGTTTGGTTTGCCTTCGCATTGGTCAGGCTGAAGACTGCGGAGGTCGCACCTCCATTGATGCCCGCCGACACTGAATACAGTCCCGCCGTGCCGTTGGCAGCGAACGAGGCCGCGGTGGCCAGACCATTCGCATCCGTCGTTGCATTAGTGGTTGTCGTGTTGTTGGCAAACGTGCCGCTGGAGCCGTTAGCGGGCGCGTTAAAGCTGACGACAACTCCGCTCACCGGATTGTTATTGATGTCGGTGACCTTCGCCTGGAGGGCAGTGGCAAAGGTTGAATTGATGATGGCGCTTTGCCCAGACCCCGCGGTGGCAGAGATGTTTGATGGCGCGTTTACCGTGATGTTGAATGAATTAGAAACCGCGCTCGTCAAATTTGTCCCGGAGGCGTTCAGAGTGTAACCAGTGCCGAGCTTGTCGATCGAGAGGTTGTTGAAGGTGGCCGTGCCGGCAACCGCTGAGACGGTTTTCGTCCCTGTCAGCGTGCCGGACGATGGATTAGTGCCAATGCCGATCGTAACTGCAGCCGTCGAATTAATCAGAGTGTTCGCAGCATCGAGTATCTGAACCGTGACCGGAGGTGTGATGGCGCCATTCTCAGGGGCATTCGTTGGCTGCTGCGCAAACGCCAGATGCAAAGCCTGAGGTAAGAAAACACTGCGCACTGATTCAGTGATGGACTCTGACGCGTTGTACTGGCCTGCGCGATAAGAGCCGCGAGCGCGAATGTAAACGTTTTGTTGGGCTGGCAGATTCTGTCCCGCCAGCGTGAAGTCATTGCTGGTGCCGACTCGCGTTCCGTTGCCCAGGAAAGTGTAGTTGACCCCATCAGTGGATCGCTCAAAGCTGGCTCCCGAGAGTTGCGGTTCAGCAGCAGAGCGAGTCCACGTCACGCTGGTCTGCGTGACGCCAAGGTTCTGGAGCGCCGGCGTATCGTTGGCTAGCCGCGCGAACACACTTCGCGACTGTCCACCGATGGTGTCGAATACTCCGCCAACTAAGATCTTCCCGTCAGGCTGCAAGGCGATCGCAAAAACCTGGTTGTTCGGTTGAGGATCAAAAGTGTCGACAGTGCCGTCGACGTTCAGCCGCGCAAAACCGTTACGCGTTTGCGAGGCGCCCCCATTCGGCGAAAGCGTTGCGAATGAACCGCCGAGCAGAATCTTGTCGTCCGCCTGGAGGGCAACGGACGTAACAGTATTGTCTGCGTTAGGATTGAAAGAATTATCAAGGGCGCCGTCAACATTCAGCCGCGCGATGTGATTGCGTGTGACCGATGCTCCGCCAAAGGGCGCGAGAGTGGTGAACAAGCCGCCCACTAAGATTTTGCCGTCAGGCTGCAAGGCGAAGGAGTTGACCATATTATTCGCGTTCGGATCGAAAGCTGTCTCAACAGTGCCATCGGTGTTCAGCCGGGCGATGAAGTTTCGCGGTACTGACACTCCACCATTCGGCGCGAGCGCGGTGAATAAGCCACCAACCAGAATCTTTCCGTCAGCCTGCAGAGCGATTGCATAAACGTCCAGGTTCGGATTGGGATTGAACGTGGAGTCAACCTTGCCATCGGCTTCCAGTCGCGCCATGACATTGCGTGCCACTGATGCTCCGCCATTAGGAGACAGCGCAGTGAAGAAACCGCCAATCAGGATCTTTCCGTCGGGCTGCACGGCGATCGTGTTGATGACATCGTCCGCGTTGGGATCGAACGTCGTATCGAGTGTGCCGTCTGCTTTCAGGCGTGCGATGTGGTTGCGCGTGACGTTTTCTCCGATTGAAGCGTTGGGTACTAAGGATGCGCCATTGAGCGTGAGCGTGGTGAAGTCGCCACCGACGAGAATCTTGCCGTCCGGTTGCACCGCTATGGCACCGACATAACCGTTCGTGCCGGTATTGAAAGTCGTATCGAGTGTGCCGTCTGTATTGAGCCGCGCAATGTTTTTGCGCGCGACACCGAGGACGGTATTGAAGACGCCGCCGATGAGAATCTTGCCGTCGGGCTGCACCGCAGTGGCTACCACAGAGGCGCCTACCATGTTGAGATTGAGGGACTGATCGAGCCGGCCGTCTTTTTCCAGGCGCGCGATGCGGTTGCGCGTCTGTCCTCTGAAGCTGTTCGACGAAAAGAATACGCCGCCAACAACAATTTTTCCGTCGGGCTGCACGGCGATCGCCCACACCTGATCGTTGGGATTAGCGTCGACGCCAGGGTCGAGCGTGCCGTCCGGATTCAGACGGGCGATGTATTTCCGCGGCACTGAAATGCCGCCATTGGGCGCGAGCGAAGTGAATCCGCCACCAATCAGAATTTTGCCGTCGGGCTGCAAGATGATGTTGCGAACGAAACTGTTTACGTTGGGGTTAAAGGCAACATCGAGCGTGCCGTCTGCATTAAGCCGCGCGAGGTGATTGCGTCCGATGAGTGATCCGCCATTGGGTGTAAGCGCGCTGAACGCGCCGCCGATCAGAATCTTGCCGTCAGGCTGCACGGCGATGCCGCCGAGAATGCTGTCGGGGTTGGGATTGAAAGCTGCGTCGAGCGTGCCGTCGACGTTCAATCGTGCGACATAGTTGCGCGTTACAGTCGCTCCCCCGTTTGGCGCCAACGTCGTAAACCTGCCGCCCATCAAGATGCGGCCGTCCAACTGCACCGCCAACGTTTCGACCGCATTGTTTGCCCTGGGATCGAAAGTTGTATCGATGGTCCCGCTCGGATTCAGCCGTGCGATGCGGTTGCGGAGCACAGTTGCAGCGCCACCGGGGTTGAATTGCTGGAATTCGCCGCCGATGACAATTCCGCTATCAGCCTGCACCGCGATAGCACGTACCGAACCGTTCGCGCGCGGATCGAAGGTCGTGTCAAGTGTGCCGTCCGCATTGAAACGCGCGAGGTTGCCGCGAATGATTGACGCTCCGCCGTTAGGCGCGAACGCGTTGAAATCTCCGCCCAGGATAATCTTGCCATCGGGCTGTAGAGCGATGGCTTGTACAGAACTGTTTGCCGATGGGTTGAAAGTCGGATCAACTGTGCCGTCGGTATTAAGCCGTGCAATGTAGTTGCGCGTCACCGGCAGGCGGCCGTTCGGTGCGAGCGTGGTGAAGTCGCCGCCGATCAGAATCTTCCCGTCAGGCTGCACCACGGCAACGCGAACCAGACCATTCGCGTTTGGATCAAATCCGTCGAGCGCCGAGTTAGTGTTGACGTTGATTGAAACGGTCGCAACGGTTGAATCGAGCGTGCCGTCGTTACCCTTGAAAGTAAAACTATCAGCGCCGTGAAAGTTGTTCGCGGGCGTGTAAGTCCTGTTTGCGCCGCTGCCTGTTAGCGTGCCGTGCTGCGGCGGCGTAACGATGCTGAAGTTCACCGCATCGCCGTTGTCGTCTACGGCAGTGAGAGTGATTTGTTTGGCAGTGTCCTGAATTACCTGGACCGTTTGATCATCACATCTGGGCGGGGCGTCGTTTTGCTGGCCACAATAGCCGCCGAAATTATTCACCCAGTTATCCTGAATCAGGTAGTTGTGCCCGTTAGAGGAAAAATTCACCCTGGCTCCATTGCCAAGGGTATGGGTCTTGCTGAAAGAGCCCTGGCACTTATCTGCATTCTCCAGTCCAAACTCGTCGAACCAGGCTGTGTGAAATGGATCGGTGACAGTGGTGTCGAGGGCGTGCAGGATCGTCGAGGCCATCGCGTCGGCCGCGAGATTTCCGTTTGGTGTTGCGAGCTGGCTGCCGTCAGGCGCAAAGAACTGTGGCGCCGCGACGCTGGGACATCGCGCCGGGTTGCCAATGAAAGCGTACTTCACCTCCTGGCCGCCACCATGAAGAAAAGATCCATGATGGGGAGGTGTATTGGGAGTGCAGAAGCCCGTCGCATTAGAGCCTACGTCTGACGACGCAACCACGAGGTAGATCCCCTTGGGATCGTATAGAAAGTGCGTCGGACTAATATTCTCAGCGACAATGCCCTGAATAGCTGCGGCGTCGAGTTCAGTGCCGTGCGTGTACGCACTGACCTCACTCCCTCCATAGATGACTGCGCCCGACGGAGCACCGTTGACACCGGCGTACGTGAAGTTAATTTGCATGTTAATTGAGCTGCCAACCTCCGACAGGAAGTTGATTAGGATTAACTGCGTATCCAGCGAATTGGGACCGGTCGATGCGCTCCAGTTGCCGTACCAGATCACGTAGACGTCTGAGGTGCCCGCCATGACCGGACCATTGTGATAAGTGATGGGACTGCCGTTGTCCGCCGAAGCCCTGGTTCCCCATAGAACACAGCTCACCGTAATCGCTAGAGCAAGTATCAATTGCAGACTGATCGTCGTCCTTCTCATTTCAATCCATCCTTTCAACTTTGCCGGTGAGCTGGGCTCCTGTACCTCCCAGGCAAACATGCTTCTCGGCACGCTTGAATTTTCCCGTCATCCCACTACGCGAGACCTGCGCTGCAATTGGCTCAAAAGTTCATGATGCACACTGCGACAGCGCCTTTCCTGCGAGAGCTGAAGTGGCCTGCTTCGACTGCGACTTTCAGCTCATCAGAAACAAGTTGCTCGTGAGTTACCGATAGAAATAAGGGTCGAGCACGCGGACCTCGGTAATGCGATCAACCGGCAGGTTGTTCAATTTGGCCGTGCGGCGAATCGCTTCCGGCGAGGGCGCATCGTAGGCGCAAAACGTTTTCGTTCCGTCTTTGCTCACATAGGAGTGAAGCCACGTCACCCTATCCTCTTCATTGTTCAGGACAGCTTTCCGGCACATCTCTGCGCCTTCTTCAGTGACCGGAATCTTCAGACCTTCCGGGAAGCTCCGTTCAACTATGTAGCGCGGCATGGCATTTCCTCCTCTTCTTGGCTGCGAGCTTTTCAGTTCGCCGGGGAATATACCGGGACAGAGTGACTTTGAAATCGGAGGTGATCCCTATTTTGGTTGAAAGGGTTACCTATTTTGGGTGGTGGTTAATTTGTAGGGGCGTCCCTCCGTGGGCGCCCGCTTTATTGCCTACGACGTGAGAAGGCCGGGCGCCCACGGAGGGACGCCCCTACAGATCAGGCCACTACCCTATTTTGGTAGGGTGCCAAGATTTCAGGTTACACAGAGAAAACCGAAATCAGGGCCTTACCTTATTTTGCTTTTATGAGGTTTGATTGAAGAGCTATAGCCACCGCTTCAGCGCGGGTGCGCGCCTCCAGCTTGGCCAGGATGGCAGAGACATGATGATCGACAGTCTTTGCTGAGATGAAAAGGCGATCGCCGATTTCAGCATTGCTCAACCCCTCAGCCATGAAGGCCAGGACCTCGAGTTGCCGGTTGGTGAGCCCGGCCGGATTCTCTTTAGTACTCGGTCTGGGCCCGCGGGGAATACGGCGGACACCGGTGTCGCGCAATGACTTGCGCAATTTTTCGAGAGCCGGACCGGCGCCAAGTTTTTCCAGAATTTCAACGGCCGAGAGTTTGGCGGCTTCATCGCCGTCGGCCAGCGCCATTGCCTCTTCGTAAGGACAGCCAATTTGTCTCCATGCTTCTGCGGCAGCCTGCCAGTCTCCTGAGATCTGCAGCGTGTAAGGCGCGGCGATTTTTTCAACGGCGTCGATAACGCCGGCACGCCACATCCAGAAAGCGAACTCTCCCTGAAACCAGGGACCTCCGCGGCCTTTGGCTACGTCCAAAAAAGAACGTGCTTCGCTGATCACCTGTTGCGGGTCACCTTTCAGCCACGCTGACTCTGCTCGCGCGGATGCGACGGGCGCAATGCGTTGCGGCTCTCCGGTCTCAATTGCCAACTCGCGAGCCTGGTTCAGCAGCCGCGCAGCATCCGGGTCTCCCCGACGGACTCGCACATGGCCGAGTACAGCAAGCGCCTCTATCCTGGTAATCGCCGGCACTCGATAACGCTCCAGCACAAAACCTGCATCGTCAGCAGCACGGTCCCAGTCGCCCTGCTCAAAGTACGCGCGCGCGCGTCCCGCGATCAGGTAAAGTTTGCAGAAATCCAACTCATGTTCTATCCCGTGGGCGATACCGTCCTCGAACCAGCGGAGCGCAATAGCGTAATTCCGCGCCCTCAGCAGGGAAGTGGCCAGGTTGGTATAAGCGCGACAAACGTGCTCGTGAAGGTTGTTGGCCAGCGCGAGCCGCAGACTTTCTTCGAGCTTTATGCGGCCGTCATCGTTATGAGCCAGCAACTCAGCAGTTCCAACGTTATTGAGGGCGTGGACCAGTATTTCTGTGGCGCCCAGTTTTTCGGCTAACTCAATCGCGCGCGAGCCCCACAATACAGCCTGTGCAGACTCGTCCGCGAGCATGTGCAGTTGCGCGCGATTACTGTAGGCCATTGCCAGTTCCGGACCCGCAGTCAAGCTCTCCAGAATCCTAACAGCCTCGATGCTGTAGCCTTCAGCTTCCTTATTGCGACCCAGACTCCAGGTGAACCTGGACATCCAGCGGAGGCTATCTCCCTGCCGTAGGCTGTCGCCCAGTCGGGTCCAGATCTCAAGAGCTTCGCGGCGCGCTCCTAGTGCTTCTTCTATTTGATCCGTCAGGAAACATTCATAGGAGCGGCGTTCGAGTAGTCCGGCGCGCTCTTGCGGCGCGAGTGTAGCGGCGTATTGCAAAGCCGTCTGGTAATGGGTTGCCGCTTCCCGATGTGCATTGAGCGCGGCCGCCTGTCGGGCTGCGATGGGAGCGTATTCAAGCACCGCCGCGAGATCGCCCGCCTGTGAGGCGTGGTGCACTATCCGCGCCAGGAGCGCGTCGTGTCCGCGAGCGGGCAGGGCTTTGAATTCAGGCTGCCGCGAATTTGCGGCATCGCGAGCGAGCAAGGCTGTCAAAATGATCGTGTGCAGCTCTCGCGTTTCAGGCATACTCAACGAGTCTTCTACTGCACGGCGCGCCAGTTCGTGTCGAAACGAAATCGCCTCGCCCTCATATCGCAGCATCCCGGCGCCGACTGATTCTTCAAGTACGTCCGTCTCGGGTCTGATAGTGTCATTGAGCAGCCACAATTCAGTTCTGGCGGGTACCACCGACACCAGTTCCACGACCGCGCGAGCATCAGGCGAGAGTCGCGCCGCGCGTGACAGCACCGCGTCGCGCACCGTCTCGGGCACACCCCACTCTTTGCTGGCCAGTGCCTCGGTTACAAAAAACGGATTGCCGCCCGTGACCGTATACAAGTCTTCAACGAGCCGACCCTCACTTTCAGCCAAAGTGTTGACGCCGGCTTCGGAGAGCGGAGGCAGGCGCACGCGCGCGACTGAACGCGGCGGCAAATCGCCGAGGACCAGCCGCAGCGGATGATTCGCGGCTAACTCGTCGTCGCGGTAAGTGGCCACGAGCATCGAATTGGTTCGATTGATTCGACGCCCCAGGAACTTCAGCAGGTCGAGCGTAGCTTCATCGGCCCAATGAATGTCTTCGGTGACCGCTATCGTTGGCAAGTGAGCGTTCTGTAACTCATCGAGAAACGCAGAGAAGATAGAGCTGCGCGCAGCTTCTTCGTCCAGCAGGGCGAGCAGAGGACCTCTGGTTTGATGGGCTATGTCGTAGAGAGGGCCTAGGGGGCGTGGCGTAAAGAGCGCATCGCAGGCTCCCCAGAGGACGCGGGCATTCTGTTTATTTACTTCCGCGAAGCGCTCGACAAGCGAAGTTTTCCCGATTCCTGCTTCACCGGTGACGATCACAAAGCGGCCTTTGCCTCCGGCGACATCGCTGAGGATCGCCTCTAATTCATCAAAGAATTGTTCGCGCTCTAGCAGCTGCATTCTTTGCCCGCAGCAGGATCAAGTACAGGTGAATTTCACGTTGACGCGCGCCATTCTACACGGTCTCTCTCATGAATTGGCAAAAACAAAGAGACGGGACGTGGGTAGTGGCCTGCTTCCTAAAATCCTTCCCACTTCCCAGGATAACTTCCCTCGAGCAACTCCTGGTGCGCCCTGGCAACTTTTCCTGCCATTCGACTACGCGAAAGTCACGCTGCCTTTGGCTCAACGCATTTTCGTGACGGAGGAAGGCATTCAGTTTAGCCGAGGAAAGTGCGAGAGCTTGGTGTAAAGGTCTTAGACGAAACGCTTGAGGTGAGTGCAGCCAATTGGCAAAGCCGGCCCTTAAAAGTGTGAAAGCGCGCCTCTCATTCACACCGGGCTTCAGCCCGGTGACCCCCGAGCCGTTAATGATCAAAGAACCGTTTCAACGGTTTCTCGGCTTACCCGAAGAAGGGAAACCGCTAAAACGGTTTCACACATCTCTTCTGCCGCGGATCACCGGGCTAAAGCCCGGTGTGAATGAGAAGAGAACGCTTGAAGCGTAATCAGGGTCAGCACCATCCGCGTGAGCCGATGGGATCCTCCTCAACCTAAACCAGATTCCTGATCCCCATTTGCTTACGCAAATAGTACCGACCCGGTGCGGCACGCAGACTGGAGCGCAACCGTCCCGGTTGCCCACCCCAGCTCTAAAAGATTGATTTGTACAAGTCTTTTGAAGCAATATCCCATCTTCGACACAGCCTCGGTTTAGAAAGACCTTTCAATTTTTGACACCATCGAGGTCATCGATCAGACATGCGCAGACGAAGTTTACTCAAAGGCATAGCAGCGGGCGTCTTTCAAATCATTTTCCGGCCATCCATACCACTTCTGGCTGGAATCCAGCGCTCGGTGAATCAACGGGTGCGGCCTTCGGATCCGTTATGGCCGAGCCCGGCCAGTTGGACAAAGCTAAAAGAGTTGGTCGGCGGCAACCTGGTTCAACCACAGGCGCTGTTCGCGGCTTGTCAGACGAACCCGAATGATTCAGCTTGCACTGACGTTCTAAAGAATATTCGCAATCCGATCTACATAGGCGACCAGCCGGCGGGGACGGAAGTTTCGGGATGGTTGGACGCGTGGACACCTGCGCCGAGCGCTTATGCGGTTGCCGCCCGCAACGCGTCCGACGTGGCGGCAGCCGTCAACTTCGCGCGCGAAAACAATTTGCGGCTGGTTGTCAAAGGCGCCGGCCACAGCTATCTCGGCACCTCCAACGCGCCGGATTCATTGTTGGTTTGGACGCGGGCGATGAATAAGGTCACGCTGCACGACGCGTTCGTGGGGAAGGGATGCGAGGGCCGCAACTCGCCGGTTCCTGCGGTTTCCGCCGAAGCCGGAGCGATGTGGATCGACCTCTATCACGCCGTGACCACTGAAGCAGGACGCTACGTTCAGGGCGGCGGCTGTACGACGGTGGGCGTCGCGGGCCTGGTGCAAAGCGGCGGGTTCGGTTCCTTCTCGAAGGGCTTCGGCACTGCGGCGGCGGGACTGTTGGAAGCCGAAGTGGTCACCGCCGACGGCAAAGTGCAGATCGCCAATGCCTGCACTAATCCTGATCTTTTCTGGGCTCTCAAAGGAGGCGGCGGTGGCAGCTTTGGGGTTATCACCAGGGTCACCCTGCGCACGCACGAGCTGCCGGAATTCTTCGGCTTCGTCGGAGGAAAGATCAAAGCGCAGTCGGACGCCGCCTTCCGGGAACTAATCACTCGCTTCATCGGATTCTATCGCGACAACCTTTTCAATCCGCACTGGGGTGAACAGATCAAACTTCAGCCCGACAACACCCTCGAGCTTTCGATGGTCTGCCAGGGCCTCGACGACGCTCAGATCAAACGCATCTGGCAGCCCTTTTTCGACTGGGCCATGAAATCAAAGGATCTGAATGCTTCCGACCTCCGCGCCGTCGCCGCGCCCGCCCGGCTTTGGTGGGACGTCGTTGGCCGAAAGAGCAAAGGCAACAACGATATGATCAGTGATCCTCGCCCCGGCGCACCGGCAACCCATGCCTGGTGGTCGGGTGACCGTGGCCAGGTGGGGGCTTTCCTGCACGGGTACGAATCACTCTGGCTACCGGCGACGCTCTTGCAGAAAGATCAGCAACAGCGTCTCGCTGGCGCGCTGTTCGCCGCAACCCGTCACAAAAAAGTAGAGATGCATTTCAACAAAGGGATCGCTGGAGCGCCTCCCGCAGCCGTGGCAGCAACGAAAGACACCGCCACAAATCCCGCCGTGGTCGATGCGTTCGTGCTGGTGATCATTGCCGATGGTGAGCGGCCATCGTATCCCGGCCTCGCACGCCCCGCGATGGACACGACCGCCGCTCGCCGGAACGCGCATGAGATTGATCTGGCCGCGGCAGAGCTGCGCAAGATTACTCCGAATGCCGGTTCCTATGTTTCTGAGAGCAACTACTTCAATGCTTCCTGGCAGGAAGCGTATTGGGGAGCAAATTACTCGAGGCTGCGCGGTGTCAAGAGGAAATACGATCCCGATGGCTTGTTTTTCGTTCACCATGGTGTCGGCAGTGAAGATTGGAGCGGCGACGGCTTTACGCGCTTGAAAGCCTAGTAGACGAGGCGTTGCCTCAAAACTCGAAGAGTTTCCCTTCTGATTCACACCGGGCTTTAGCCCGGTGATCGGCGGCGAAGAGATGTGTGAAACCGTTGAAACGGTTTACTTTCTTGACGGACCACTGAGCGGTTGAGGCTGAAGAAGTAACTTGCCAGCTAGCCGAGAAACCGTTGAAACGGTTTCTTATCATTCACGGGTCTGGGGTCACCGGGCTGAAGCCCGGTGTGAATGAGAGGTGCCGCTTTCAGACTTTTGAGGCAAGGCTTGTGGGCGACAGAGTGCAGAATCAAAGCGAATTCGATCGACGAAGCAAATGTGGCACGCGCATCTTGCGCGTGACTCACGGGCGGGACGCCCGTGCCACATCAAGGAGATCCGAACCAGATGGATTCGATTGGTGATAACGCGGCGATCGCCGAGAGTTTGCCTGAGCCGTCTTTACCCGTCGGCCAGATCCAGGTTGCGGCCACCTCTTTCTTTGCCTTGTTTTCAATCGTTGGCCTCGCGCTTTACGGCCTGCCGTTTTTTTACGACTTCATGGTGAAGGACTTTGGCTGGACGCGGGCCCAGGTCACCTCGGGAAACTTTTACAGCAAACTTCTGATTGGCCCATTATTTGGTTTTGTCGCCGGCTGGATGGTGGATCGTTTCGGGCCGCGGCGGATGATGATGGGCGGAATTCTGATGGCCGGCGCGGCGCTCGTTGGGCTCAGTTACACTTCGACGCTGGGACTCTTTTATTTCTTCTACCTGTTCAATGCCCTGGGTTATGTCTGCGGCGGGCCATTGCCCAATCAGGTGCTGGTGTCTCGCTGGTTCACCAGCGCGCGCGGCAAGGCTATGGGCTTTGCTTACTTAGGCATCGGTGTCGGCGGCGCGATTGCGCCACTGCTTTCCAATTGGCTGACGCAGCAGTTTGGCTGGCATGGGGCGCTGCGGACTCTGGGCGTCCTCGTCGTCTTGATTGCGCTGCCGCTCGCTTTCTTCATCAAAGAGAGTCCGGTGAAGGAACAAAGCGCACCCTCCCTCTCTTCGTCTGGCTCCATCGCGGGAGTGCTGAAGAGTTGGCAGTTCTACTTGCTGGCCATTGGCAGCATGTGCTCGATCGGCGCAGTGGGCGGTACCTTTCAGAACCTCAAATTGTTCATGACTGGAGACCTGTTTCGCGGAGCGTCTCCGCAGGACGCTCAGTCGACCGCGGCTTATGTGCTTTCGTTGATTCTGATTTCCAGTCTCTGCGGCCGTTTGTTGATGGGCTGGCTTGCCGACCGTTTTCCGAAGAAGTATGTCATGCTTCTGATCTACCTGATTGTGGGCTGCTCGATCCCGCTGCTCTTCCTGGCATCCAGCCGGCCATTTCTTTACCTCTTTGCGGTTCTTTTTGGAATTGGTTTGGGTGGTGACTACATGATCATCCCGTTGATGGCGGCGGAGCTTTTCGGGGTGAAGGTTTTGGGCCGGCTATTGGGTGTGGTGCTAACCGCGGATGGCGTGGCTGAGGCCCTGGCTCCAATGATGGTTGCCAGGACACGCGACAGCGCCGGGAGTTACACGATTGGATTTACTATCCTGATCGCTTTGGGACTGGTCGGAGCCGTGGCGGTGGCTTTACTGCCAAAGACAGAAAGAGGCGGAAACCCGACCGTGAGGGAGGGTGCGATGCCGTGATTCTCGCGGCCCAGCTGCACCCTCCCTCACGGTCGGGTTTCTGCCTCTGTCGCCTGCGCCGCAGGCTAGAGAAGGTTGAATGGTAAAAGCCAATTCTCCAGAACCGAGTAATCGCAGAGTGGCGTTGGTCACTGGCGCGTCGCGCGGAATTGGACGAGCCATCGCCATCGAACTGGCGCGCGTCGACTTTGACGTGATGATCAGTTATGCCACAAATTCCCAGGCGGCTGATGAAGCGGGCGCGGCGGTCCGAGCGGCCAACGAAGCTGCACGAGTCGCGATCTGCCGTTCGGATATTGCTGTGGCAAGTGACCGCGAGGATCTGCTACAAAAAACGCGTGAGAAATTTGGCCGTCTCGATCTCCTGGTTAACAACGCCGGCATCGCTCCCGAAGAGCGAGCCGATCTGCTCCAAGCTACTGTCGAAAGCTTTGATCGTTTGATTGAGGTGAACCTGAAGGGACCGTACTTTCTAACCCAGGCGGTGGCGAACTGGATGATCGAGCAGCGTGCCGCCGGTCTCGCCGGTTATCAGCCCGCGATTATCAACATCTCTTCGGTCTCAGCATACGCAGCTTCGCCCGGGCGGGGCGACTACTGTGTTTCAAAGGCCGGGCTTTCGATGATGACAAAACTCTATGCCGCGCGATTGGCGAACGAAGGGATCAATGTTTATGAGATCCGTCCGGGCGTGATCTCAACCGACATGACCGCAGACGTCAAAGAAAAATACGATCAATTGATCAACGCGGACCTGACACCCATCAGACGTTGGGGCACACCGGAAGATGTCGGCCGGGCCGCTGCCGCGATCGCGTCGGGCGCCTTTCCTTTTTCGACGGGCGAAGTTATTAACGTCGACGGTGGATTTCATCTCCGACGTTTGTAAGGCACGTGCAGCGAAGAGCTGCGAAGCAGCGGTCAGAGTTAAGCCCAAGGTGAGGCTTTGCGAGCCTTGGGTTAAGGTTCGGTGGAATAGGCGAGCCGCGAAGCGGCGACAGAGAGTTCGTGAACAGGGTTCGCGTATTAGCGGTCATCGCCGTCGCCCCTTCGGGGCTCGATTGATCCAGGTGGTTGACCCAAGGCTCGCAAAGCCTCGCCTTGGGCTTAACTCTGACCGCTGCTTCGCAGCTCGCTGCGTCACCGATATGAACTCATCGTCTTTATCTCGAATCGAGCATGCATTTGCTTTCGCGCAGCAGCAGGTGGGCGCGTTGGTCGAACGCCATCCCGGGTTCTATCCGCTGTATACGGATCAGGGAAAGTGGCGGCACTCGAAGCCGGCCTGGACCCGATGGTGTGATGGCTTCCTGCCGGGAATGATGTGGATCTTTTACGAAGAAACGGAAGACCCTCAATGGCGCGAATTGGCGGAGAGCTATTCGCGAAGACTTGAATCGCGCAAGGACGACCGCGAAGTCCACGACCTGGGCTTTATCTTTTTTCATGGGACATACCGGCGCTGGTACGAGGCTACGGTCCGCGATGGCGTCCCCAACCCGGCGCTCAAGGAAGTGGTGATCCACGCCGGCCGAACCCTGGCGCTTCGTTTCCACGAACAGGCCGGCTGCCTGCGCTCGTTTCACGGCGCGGATTCCAACTTCATCGACATCATGATGAACGTCAGCGTCATCTTTTATGCGGCGCTGGAAACAAATGATCCGGCTTTGCTGGCCCTGGCGCATCGACATTGCCTCACCACGCGGCGCACGTTGGTACGCGGCGACGGCAGCACCTCACACGAAGGCATCTTTGATCTGGAGACGGGCGAGTTTCTGCGGCAGACGACGCAGCAGGGCTTCCGAGGCGATTCGTCTTGGTCCCGCGGACTGGCCTGGTCTCTTTACGGCTTTGGCACTTGCTACCATCTAACCAAAGAACCGATCTATTTGCAGACCGCACAACTGAATGCGCAATACTGGCTGGCCCATATACCCGAAAGCGGGATGGCGCCCTGGGATTTCGACGCCCCCGAAGCTGGTCCATTAAGCCGCGCGCAGGTCGATACCAGTGCCTCAGCCATTGCCGCCGTTGGCTTGTTGAATCTGGCGGAGCTTACTCTGGAGGCGCCGCAACAAAATGCTTATCTTGAATGCGCTCTGAGAACCATCGATTCGCTGGCCGCAAACTATCTGGGCGAAGGGGTCGATGGTTGGGAGGGCACGCTGCGCGGCGGTGTCTATCACATTCATAAGCAACTGGGCGTTGATGAGTCGGTAATGTGGGGAGAGTTCTTTTTCGTCGAAGCCCTGCAACGAATAATCCACAGATTTCGCAGATTACGCAGAGAGGAAGAAAAAGACTCCTAACTGCTTTCTGCGTAATCTGCGTAATCTGCGGATGAAAACACGGACCTACACACCAATTGGCGGCATACGAAGCGTCGCGGACTTTAAGAGTCACGTCGAAAGCCTGGGACTATCAATTCCCTGCGACAGCGAACTCGAATCCGGGAGCGAGAGTCCGCTCGCTCAACCAATCGCGTTTGATGGCAAGGAGATCGGCAATCGCTTTTGCATTCATCCGATGGAAGGCTGGGATGGCACGGTTGATGGCAGACCGACGGACGCCACCGTCAGACGCTGGAAACACTTCGGCGCCAGCGGCGCAAAGCTGATCTGGGGAGGCGAAGCCGTGGCTGTAAGTCACGAAGGGCGCGCGAACCCGAATCAATTGCTCATCAACGAGCACACAAAAAGTGAGCTGGGCTTGCTTCGCGAGACGCTGGTCGCCGCACACCATGAAGCTTGCGGCTCAACGGACGGTCTCCTGGTTGGCTTGCAACTCACCCATTCCGGCCGCTTCAGCCGACCGAATGAGAAGACGAGACCCGAACCACGAATCCTTTACCATCACCCTTTTCTCGATCGACGCGTTTCGGTTAATGAGAACTATCCAGTGCTAACGGATGACGAGATCCGCCGCATCATTGCCGATTTTCAAAGCGCCGCGCTCATAGCCGCGGAGCTCGGCTTTAACTTCGTCGACGTCAAGCACTGTCATGGCTATCTGGGCCATGAGTTTCTGAGTGCGCATACTCGCGCAGGTGACTACGGCGGAAGCTTTGAAAATCGAACCAGGTTCCTGCGGGAAGTGACTGCCGGGATTCGCAGCGCCGCACCGGCCTTACAAATCGGAGTGCGCGTTTCAGCGTTCGATGGCGTGCCTTTTGTCTCCGATCCCAGTGCGAAGACTGGTGTCGGAGTTCCCGAGCCTTATCAGAAAGCCTTGCCTTACGCTTGGGGGTTCGGCGTCGACAAAGAGCACCCTGAAGAATATGACCTTGAGGAGCCAGTTCGCTTTCTTTCGCTCCTTCGGGAACTGGGCATCAAGCTGGTAAACATCTCGGGCGGCAGTCCCTACTACAACCCGCACGTTCAGAGACCCGCAATCTATCCTCCATCGGACGGCTATCAGCCTCCAGAGGATCCTCTGGTCGGCGTGGCGCGGCAGCTGGAAGTAACGCGTTTTCTGAAACAAAGTTTTCCGGATCTTATTCTGGTCGGAACGGGGTATAGCTATTTGCAGGAGTTTCTGCCGGGGGTGGCGCAGGCGGCGGTGCGTGCCGGGTGGGTGGATTCAGTTGGGCTGGGCCGAATGGTTCTGTCCTATCCCCAGTTGCCTTTGGACGTCATCAGCGGTCGCGCGCTGCAACATAAACGTATCTGTCGAACATTCAGCGATTGCACCACAGCGCCGCGCAACGGTTTGGCGTCAGGTTGTTATCCTTTGGATGAGCACTATAGGCATTCAGCGGCCGGGGCGCAGTTGAAAGAAATAAAGGGTGCTGCCCGCCGCCGCGTGGCGTGAGGGTGTGTCAGAACCGCGAGCGGTAGCGACCGGATCAGGAAGAGCCGCGAATTTCATGTCGGCCAGGTTCGCTGCAATCCTTTTTCCGCGAGGTTTCGTTTTTGATTCGAGTCGACTTCCTGATCCGGTCGCTACCGCTCGCGGTTCTGACACACGCTATGAATCGGTGGGCTATTATTATTCGTCGGCTGCGCCGACTCTTGAGGCAAACAAAGCTACCTCTGGAAGGGAGATATTAAATGATAACGAAAAGAGACTTGCTGGTTGGGACTTTGGGCGCGTGCCTGACGTTTGTCGGCATTACTCTGGCTCAGTCCAGGAAACCAGTAATGCCTTCGTCAGTCTTTGACTGGAACGCAATTGAAGCCAAAGCGACAAAAACGGGAGCCCGGCGCGAGTTCTTCGATGCGCCAACCGCAACGCTGGACCGGTTTGAGTGTCACGTAACCACCATTAATCCGGGCGAGGCCCCGCACGATCCGCACCGGCACCCCGAGGAAGAACTGATCATCGTCAAAGAGGGAACTATCGAAGCAATGCAAAACGGCGTCACCAGACGCGCGGGCCCGGGCTCGATGATTTTTCAGGCGTCGAACGACTTCCATGGTTTGCGCAACGTTGGGCAGACGCCGGCGACATATCACGTAATAAAGTGGTATACGCCTGCGACACCGAAGCCCAAGAGTTAGCCGCCCCGAAATACGGTCGCTATCGCTGCCGGTACTGACTCCAGCGCATGCGGGCGCGGAGCAGCAATGATGTCTGTACCGGGAGCGATAGCGACCGGGTATCTTTGCGTCCGAATCCCACTCGGACTACTTTGGGTCAGCTTGCGAATCTGCGATTCTCGATTAAAAACGAAGGCTTCATTAAAGGAAACGCGGTTTAGCCTTGACGATCTTTCCCGCGCGACGGACTATACGGTCATTGGCCGGAAATGGTACTACTCGCCGTCGCCGGATCAGTGAGGTCATCCAGCAGGGTTTATGGGCAATCGATTTCCTTTTTTCTTCTCGCACGTTACGACGCTCGCACTCGTCCTTGCCGTCTGCGCCACAACGTTCTCCCAGGAAAAAGAAAGACCAAAACTCAAGGATTTCGGATCGAGCCTCAGGAAAACCAAACCAGATCAGAAGAAGAAAGACACGGTTGAGAACAAGCCAAAGCCTAACGCGAAGTCTGAAGCTGAAGACATTGAGGTAGTGAAGGTGGAAACGTCGCTGGTCAGCAGCGACGTGTTAGTGCTCGACGCGAAAGGCAATCCCGTTGAGGGTTTGACCGATAAGGATTTCGTCATTACTGAAGATGGCCAGCCCCAACAGGTGGGAATGCTTTCGCGTGGCGATGACAGCAAGGTTACGCGTTCGATCGTACTGATCATCGACTACAGCAGCAGCCAGTCTCCGTTCATCCAGAACAGCATCGCCGCGGCAAAGGCTTTAGTGGATAAATTGCCGTCATCGGACAGCATGGCCATCGTTACCGACGACGTGGAAGTGATTCAGGACTTCACCGGTGACAAGCAGAAACTCAAAAGCAAACTCGATTCATTGTTGGGGGGCGTCGCGCCAAACTACAGCTCTCGTCACGTCGGCAAGAGCAAGCAGTACAGTGCGTTGCTGGCGACGCTGAACGAGGCATTTACTAACGACGATCAGCGACCGATTGTAATTTTCCAAACCGATGGCGACCAACTTGGCTTTCTTAAGAATTCGCCGTTGACGTCAGATTTTTCCTCGTTTGGGAACGATAAGAAAGCTGCTGAGCGTTGGCGCAAACGATTCGAGGAGCTGCGGGTAGATTTCAGCCTTGAAGATATCTCTCGCGCGGCGGAAAAAGCGAGGGCGACCATCTACACGGTCGTTCCGGGCCACCAATTACTCGGCCGCTCCATTGATGAACAGATCGCGCTGGTACGAGTTTACTTGCGAGAAAGTCTGACCGGGTCGGGGCCGACGAGCGGGGCGATTCGCGAACAAATTGAAGGCTTGTTAACGGACGAGCAGCTTAAGCCAGCGGCGGAAAATCAATTGAAGACTCAGGCTGCTCTGGCAGCCGTCTCGACTTCAACTGGTGGTTGGGCCATGTTTCTTGAGGAGCCGAGCCAGGCTGACCAGATCTACTCCAGAATCTTTTCGGATATCAATAGGCGTTACCTCGTCGGTTATTATCCAACCAACAAAGAACACGACGGCAAACGAAGGAAGATTGAAGTGACCGTCCGCGATCATTCCGACTATACCGTTGTCGGCCGCAGGTGGTATTACGCGGCGTCGTCCGGTCGGTGAGTTTTGCAATTACGATGGTTTCGACGCGGCTTAATTGCGGCTCTGTCGCTTGATGTGCGGAAAGGCTCTGGCTTTCCGATCAGGCGACTTGTTTTTCCGAGGCTATGCCTCGAACTCCTGGAGGCGTAGCCTCCAAAATGTGAAGAGGTGACGATCCGGAAAGGCAAAGCCTTTCCGCACATCAGGCGGCAAGCCGCTGGGCTCCACCCACGACTGAGGGGCACAAAGAGGGGCACGTCTTGTTCACCGCACCCAACTCAAAACCTTCCAAGTAATTGATTATGAAAAAGTGGTGAGCCGAGCAGGACTCGAACCTGCGACCCACTGGTTAAAAGCCAGTTGCTCTACCGACTGAGCTATCGGCCCACTTTTGATTTGAAGGCAGTCTAAGATCTCAACCGTCCAAAGTCCAATGTCCAACGTCCAAAGTCCGAGGTTTCATAAGATCTTAGGTTAATTCAGACGTTGGACGTTGGACTTTGGACCAAACGTTATCACCTGAACCAATTCGCCAGAGCCGATTCGCGCACGATGATCGTTTGCGAGCGTTCGGGGCCGGTGGAAACCAAACCGATCTCAACGCCAATTTGATTCGAAAGAAAGTTGACGTACTCACGCGCGTACCGCGGCAACTCACTGAGGTCCGTCATCCCCAGCGTGGAGGACTTCCAGCCGGGCAAAGTCTCGTAAACAGGCTCTACCCGCCGCAGGTCCTGTGAAACAGAGGGCAGGGATTCGCACTTCTTGCCGTTAAGGTTATAGCCGACACAAACCTTGATCTCATCGAGGGCGTCGAGCACGTCGAGTTTCGTCAGAGCCACGGAACTGAATCCGTTAATCTCTGCCGCGTAGCGAGTCGCAAAGGCATCGAACCAACCGCAACGCCGCGGGCGGCCGGTGGAGGCGCCGTACTCACGGCCGCGTTCGCGAATCAACTGGCCCAGCTCGGCTTCGCTCTCCAACATCTCGGTCGGAAACGGTCCTTCGCCTACGCGGGTGGTATAAGTGCGGACGATTCCCAGCACGCCGGTGAGATGCTTCGGCGCCAGGCCCGTTCCGATCAGAGCGCCGCCGATGACCGTGCTCGAAGAGGTGACGAAGGGATATGTTCCGTGATCGACATCGAGCAGCGTGGCCTGCGCACCTTCGAGCAGGATTGTGCGCCCTCGCGCGGCCGCGACATTAAGAAAGTGCGTCGTGTCAGTAACGAACGGCGCGAGTCGTTCAATTATCGCCGAGGTGTCGTCGATGATCGTTTTGGCGTCTAACGGTTCGCCACCGTACGCGACGATGATCCGATTGGCATCTTCCAGGTTTCGTTCGATGCGCGAACACAACACTTCGGGAACGAGCGCATCCGCGACGCGCAAACCTCGCCGGCCGGCCTTGTCCTCGTATGCCGGGCCAATGCCGCGCAAAGTCGTGCCGACTTTTTCGTTTCCGAGCCGTTCTTCGCTCGTGTGGTCGAGCGCGCGATGGTAAGGGAGAATCAGATGCGCGCGCGAGCTTACTTTCACGCGTTCGGGCGTGACGCTGACGCCCTGGGCCATCAGACGGTCAGCTTCTTCAAAGAAGGCCTTGGGATCGATCACCATGCCGTTGCCGAGGACGCAGGTCTTGCCCTCGTGCACGATTCCTGACGGCAGCAGATGCAGCACGAAGGATTTGTCGCCGATCTGGACTGAGTGGCCGGCGTTGTGTCCGCCCTGATAACGGACGACGACGTCGAACCGCTCGGCGAGCAGATCGACAATCTTGCCTTTACCTTCGTCGCCCCACTGGGCGCCTATGACGGCGATGACCATGGATTTGGAATTGCGAATTTCAGATCTCAGATTTGAAATTTGAGATCTTAGATTTCAGAACTGGACACAAAACAGGCGCGGCTGCGTTAACAGAAACGTAACCGCGCCCAACGGTTTGGAAAAAACGAATTGCCAGTTAGGCCGCGGTGGCAGCGCCAATGTGCTTATCCAGCATGCGAGAGATCGCGGCTTCCGAAGTTGCACCCACTACGCGCTCTTCTTCTTTGCCGTTTTTGAAAAGAATCAAAGTCGGAATGCCCTTGATTCCGAAACGCTGGGAAACCGACGGGTTGTCGTCAACGTTCAGTTTCATTACGCGCGCGTTACCGGCGTATTTTTCAGCAACAGCTTCGACGGTCGGCGCCAGCATGCGACAGGGCGCGCACCAGGGGGCCCAAAAATCGATCAGCACCGGCTGGTCGGACTGAAGCACATCGCTCTCAAATTCACTGTCACTGGTTTCTTTTACATGTTCACTCATTGAAAAGCTCCTTGTTCTTACCTTTTGTTGAAGTTCTCTTTATGACTGTTGAATCCGTAACCCTACAAAGCCAGCACCTCGTCATAAAAGGCCAGATACTTCTTTGCCGCGGCTGACCACGAATTGTCTACCGCCATTCCATTCTTTTGAATCCTTACCCAAGCTTCCGGCTGATTATAAAAGTATAGCCCTTCGCGTATTTTTTCAAGCATAGCGCCTGCCAAATAAGGTCCGAACTTAAAACCCGTGCCAGCGCCTGTTTTTGCGTCGAAATTCTGTACCGTATCGTCCAGACCTCCAGTCGCGCGAACGATAGGCACAGTGCCGTAGCGCATGCTGTACATTTGATTCAATCCGCAGGGTTCGTAAAGCGAAGGCATCAGGAAAAGGTCCGCACCTGCCTCGATTTGATGGGCCAAAGGCTCGCCGGCAAAACCTTTGTAAATACCGACGCGACCAGGCGCCTGGTCGTGCCAGCTTTGCAGGAAATCTTCGTATTGTTTTGCGCCGGCCCCCAGCGCGATAAAAAAAGCACCCGTCTCCAGAATGCCGCGCGCGGCTTGCTGGATCAAATCGTATCCTTTTTGGGAAACGAGTCGGGAAATGATTGCGATGATCGGACGCTCGGGTTCTTCAGGCAAGGCAAATCGCCGCAGGAGATCGAGTTTGCATTCCTTTTTGCCGCTCAAATCGTCGGCCGAAAACTTCGCCGCGATATCCGGATCAGTTTGGGGATTCCAAATTTCGTAATCAACGCCGTTGGTGATTCCAGCCAGCCGGTCGCTGCGGACCTTCATCAGCCATTCAAGCCCGTAACCCTGTTCCGAAGTTTGAATCTCCTGCGCATAGCGCGGACTTACCGTCGAGATAGCATCCGCCGCAATTACCCCGGCTTTCAAAGCGGAGGCGGCGTCCTCGAGCATGAAATCATCGGCATAAGCCGAGAAGTCGAGCCACCACAAATCCGTAGGATTGAACAATCCCTGATACGCGATGTTGTGAATCGAAAAGACGATACGGGTTTTTGAGAAAAACTCTTCATGCCGACGCCGTGCCCGCGTTTCCACCGAAGCAAATCCGCATGGCCAGTCATTGCAGTGCAGCACATCAGGGGCTTGCCCCAGACGCTTCAGAAGAGCAATTGCGGCCCGGCTGTAGAAAGCAAACCGTTCAAAGTCGTCGGTGTCGCCGTAAAGCTTTCCCCGGGAGAAGTAATACGCGGCGTCGATCAGGTAGGTTGGCGCGTTAAGAACATTGCTTTGCCAAACACTGACCCGCGGTTGTTTGCCACGCCACGGGACTTCCAAATCATCGATTATTTTTTCGCCAATCAGGCGGCGATCAATTTGATCGTAGAGCGGCAGGATCAGAAAGGAGTCGTTACCATTCGCATGAAGTGCTTTGGTCAGCGCGCCGGATACATCGGCGAGTCCGCCCACTTTGGCGAAGGGAACCGCTTCGGGTGAAAGGATGGCGATGCGCAACCGCGGAAGCGAGCTTTGGTCTTCGATCTTTGAACTTTGATCGTTAGCTGACAATCCGTCACCTTGCGCAAATCGTCCAGGTACAAAGAACTAAGTATAAAGCCCCGCTTTCTTAAGTCTGCATCGACGCCAGGAACTCGGCATTGCTCTTGGTCTTCTCGAGCCGTTCGAGCACCACTTCCATCTGCTCGGTCGGCGAGAGCGGATTGAGCACCCGCCTCATGACCCAGACCCGGCTGAGATCGTCTTTCGGAATCAGCAGCTCTTCCTTGCGTGTTCCTGATCTTTGGAGGTCGATAGCAGGGAACAGGCGCTTATCGCTCAGGCGACGGTCGAGATGGATTTCGGAGTTGCCCGTGCCCTTGAACTCTTCAAAGATCACGTCGTCCATGCGCGAGCCGGTATCGATTAGTGCGGTCGCAATGATGGTCAGCGAGCCGCCTTCCTCAATGTTGCGCGCGGCGCCAAAGAAACGCTTCGGTCGCTGCAAGGCGTTGGAATCGATACCGCCGGAAAGAATCTTGCCGCTGGGCGGAACGACGGCATTGTGCGCGCGTGCCAGACGGGTAATTGAATCGAGCAGGATGACGACGTCGCGTTTGTGCTCTACCAGGCGTTTGGCTTTTTCGATCACCATGTCGGCAACTTGCACGTGGCGCGTTGGCGGTTCATCAAAGGTTGACGAAATTACTTCGCCCTGTACTGATCGCTGCATGTCGGTGACTTCCTCGGGACGTTCGTCAATCAGCAGGACAATCAGCGTAACTTCGGGATGGTTCTGAGCGATCGAATTGGCAATCGTTTGCAGCAGCATGGTTTTACCCGTGCGCGGCGGCGAAACGACCAGCGCGCGCTGGCCCTTGCCAATCGGCGTTACCAAATCAATCACCCGCGCTGAGAGGTTATCCGGAGTGACCTCCATCTTGAGCATCTCGTCCGGATAGAGCGGAGTCAGGTTGTCAAAGAAGACCTTTTCGCGGGCCTGTTCGGGCGATTCAAAGTTGATCGCCTCAACCTTGATCAGCGCGAAATAGCGTTCGCCTTCCTTGGGCGGACGAATCTGACCGCTGATGGTGTCTCCGGTGCGCAGGTCGAACTTGCGAATCTGCGATGGCGAAACATAGATGTCGTCCGGGCCGGGCAGGTAGTTGTATTCCGGCGCCCGGAGAAAGCCGAAGCCGTCCGGCAGCGTTTCGAGTACGCCTTCGGAAAAGATCAGGCCGCTTTTCTCCGTCTGCGCTGCCAGGACCTTGAAGATGAGTTCCTGCTTGCGCATTCCTGTCGCGCCGGGCACGTCCATCCTCTTGGCGACCGAAGTGAGCGCCGAGATAGACATCTCTTTCAAATCGCCCAGATTAAATATTTCCTGGCCTCCGTCTCGACTGGGACCGTCTTCAGGGGGACCTTCAGCCGTGGCTACGCCGCCGCCGCCGTTGTCGCCGTTGCCGCCATCGCCGGCAGGACTTGTACGTCTTTTGTTTGCCATATCGCTTCTTTCGTGCACGGCTCTACGCCGCGTGCTTATTGGTGTTCTTTTTGTCAATTGATTTCAACTACGCCTGTCAAAAGGAAGTTTTTCCGCGCGGTGTGTTGGGAAGCTCGTGTGGGGGCTTCCCACCGCATGACTAATTTCTCGCCAGCCTCTCCGTCAGAGGTCGGAATCCACAAAAATCACAGGGTCGTTCGAGTTGGATGCCGGTTGACGGGGATTGCGTGGTTCAGGTCAGATTCGGGTTACAGCCAAGGCCGGTTTGACTAACTGGTTTCCTTGCTTCGGCTTTTCTGCTTTATCGGAAATTTTATTCTAAACGAAAGCTGAAAAATCGCAAGCTCAAATTAAACAAAAAGCTTCTTTCATGCTAACTCTTCAGTGACTTTTCAATTGCGCCCCAAAGTTCTTCGCGTCCACGTTTCTTGGTTGCTGAATAATTCAATACCCGATCAGTTCGGAAGACCTGTGCGATGCGTTCGGTGTTTTGGCGCAGTTCGTTGTTCGAAAGCTTGTCGGATTTCGTAGCGACGATCAAGTGTGGCTTATGATGATGCACTAACCACTCGTGAAGTTGCAAATCCTGTTTCGAGGGTTCGTGACGCGAATCGACTATGTGAATTGATAGCACAAGCTGCTCACGTTTCGCAAGGTAGTCCTCGGCCGCCTGGCTCCATTCGGCTTTTATTGCCTTCGGCGCCTTGGCGTATCCATACCCCGGAAGATCCACAAAACGGAACCGGCCATTGATTAAGAAGAAGTTCAGCAACTGGGTCCGTCCCGGAGTGGACGAGGCGCGCGCCAGGCCACGCACCCCCAGCAGGGAGTTCATTAAGCTTGATTTCCCCACATTCGAGCGGCCGAGAAATGCGACTTCAGGGGTTGAGTCGTGCGGCCAATCCGCCTGTTTCAGCGCGCTTTTAAGGAATTCAGTGCTCGTTATTTTCATCCTGGACCCACAAAACATTTGCTCAGAACATAAGAGCAGCTGATCAACTGCGCTGATTTTGGCCGGCCTGAGAAGAGTTTCGGCCTCGGCGTACTCTTTTTTGCGAAACCAATATCGCCAGCGATTCGGGCCGTAGCGTCAGCAGACAAAAGAAAGGCGCAAGTGCGACCAGATTTTCATGCGGGTCGCTCTTGCGCCTGGGATTGCGTACTGGACGTCTACGCTTGCGCCGCCTGAGCTTTGGCTGCACGCATCTCGGCAAACTTCGCCATCCGCGCCCGCATTTCCGGCAGTTTGGTTTCAATGTCGGGAATGCGCTTGACCACGGTTTCCAGGTTCTTCAGAAACTCGGGGTTATTGAACATGGCCCGAATGTCCGCCAGCACCGGCTCGACCTTCATGTAAACAAACACATGCTCGCCGTTGGTTTGATTAAAGAGTTCCTCGTCAATGGCGCCATTGGTGACCATCGCGCAGGCCATGTCCCAGTAGGAGATGACCATGCGAAAGTGACCGCTGTGTTCGCCCATCATGGTTTCCATGACGTCCTGGATGCTGGCAGGGTTGAACGTGAACAACCAATTGCGCGCCTCGCGCATGACGGTTTCGCGTCTCAGGTCGTAGAGTTTCAGAATCAGATCTGCGTCTTCGTGTTTACCCATGTACTTTGCTCCTTGGTTAGAAAATAGGGCGTTCAGGCACACGAGTTTTCGTGTACCTGAACAGGACTCAACTGCAAACTGGAAACCTAAAACCTGAATCGGAGCATTACTGCTCGGCCGGGGTCTGCAATCCGGGCGGCGGCTCAGTCGTCCAAATCGGCGGCGCCTCCGGCGCGTCGGCGATCTGGGCTTGAGCAGTCGGCTCTTCGAGTGCGAACGCAATCACCTCATCAATCGTTTCCACCAGATTGATTTCCATGGCGTTGCGGACTTCTTCCGGCACTTCAGGCAAATCTTTTTCGTTGTCTTTCGGCATGATAATCGTGTCAATGCCGAAGCGGTGCGCCGCGAGCAGTTTTTCTTTCACGCCGCCGATTGGCAGCACGCGCCCGCGCAGCGTTATCTCACCGGTCATGGCCACATTCTTCCGCACCGGGACGCGCATCAAGGCCGAAGCCATCGCCGCGGCCAGCGTGATGCCGGCAGACGGTCCGTCTTTGGGAATCGCGCCCTCGGGAATGTGAATGTGCAAGTCACGTTTGCGAATGAAATCCAGACTCATGCCGAGTCGTTCGGCGCGCGACTTGATGCAGGTCAGAGCTGCCTGTCCTGATTCCTGCATAACCTCACCAAGTTTTCCGGTGAGCAGTACGGCGCCGCGACCTTTCACCAGGGTCGCCTCGATTTGCAGCACCTCGCCGCCAACTTCGGTCCAGGCCAGGCCGGTGGCCAGGCCGATTTCACTTTCGGCAGCGACCCCCTGCTGGCGGAACTTGATTGGGCCGAGCATCTGCTGAACCCGCTCGGATCCGATTTCATCTTTGAAATCGGCGGCGACGCTTTCGCCGACAAACTTACGCGCGACTTTACGGCAGCATGAGCCGATTTCGCGTTCCAAATTTCTGACTCCGGCTTCACGCGTGTAGTGCCTGATAATTTCCAGGATGCCTTCGTCCGTGAATTCAAACTGCTCGGTGCGAAGACCATTTGATTCCGCCTGCTTCAGGACCAGATGCCGCTTCGCAATTTCCAGTTTTTCGCGTTCGGTATATCCGGAAAGTCGCAGCACCTCGAGCCGATCCTGCAAGGCCGGCGGAATCGTGTGCATCACGTTCGCGGTGGCTATAAAGAAGACTTTGGACAGGTCGTATTCGACGTCCAGGTAATGATCCTGGAACATGTGATTCTGTTCCGGGTCGAGCACTTCCAGCAGAGCTGCGCTCGGGTCGCCGCGGAAATCCGTGCCGAGTTTGTCGACTTCATCAAGCAGCACCACGGGATTAACGGTGCCGGCTTTTTTCATCATCTGGATGATTTGACCAGGCAGCGCTCCGATGTAAGTGCGGCGATGGCCGCGAATCTCGGCTTCGTCACGCACGCCGCCCAGCGACAAGCGCACAAATTTCCTGCCGGTTGCCCGCGCGATCGATTTGCCCAGACTTGTCTTGCCCACTCCCGGAGGTCCGACGAAACAAAGGATCGATCCTTTCGGGTTCTTTACCAACTGTCGTACAGCCAGGTATTCAAGAATGCGATCCTTGATCTTCTCGAGACCATAGTGGTCTTCGTTGAGAACTTCCTCGGCCTTCGTGAGGTCTCTGATCTCTTTGGACTTCTGCTTCCACGGTACACTGACGAGCCAGTCGATGTAGGTGCGGGAAACTGTTCCTTCCGCCGACATCGGCGGCATCGCTTCCAGCCGGTGCAGTTCCTGAAGAGCTTTTTCCTTCGCTTCCTCAGTCATGCCGGCCTCTTCGATCTTCTTTTTCAGCTCATCGAGCTCGGCGCGCTCATCCTTCCGGCCCAACTCTTTATGAATCGCTTTGATCTGTTCGTTGAGGTAGTACTCTTTCTGGGCTTTTTCCATCTGGCGCTTAACACGCGTTTGAATCGTGCGGTCAAGCTGCCGTTTCTCGAGTTCAATTTCGAGAATTTCCGTTAAGCGCGCGAGCCGGGCCTGGGCGGAAAACAACTCCAGAAGGCCCTGCTTGTCTTCCACTGAAATCCGCAGCTGCGAGGCCAGAGCGTCGGCCATATGCGAAGGATCGGCGTTTCGCATCGCGGTCTGGAGCGCGTCCGGCTGCACATCCGGCGCCAGCCGCAAGTGCTGTTCGATCAACTGGGCGATCTTTTGCACCAGCGCATCAGTGCGAACGCCTTCCTCGTTTACTGCCGGGGCGCGTCGCACGGTGGCCGTGAAAGCGCCGGCGTCATTCTCAACCCTAATCGTCGTGGCCCGCTCGCGTCCTTCCACTACCACCTTGATTTGGCCGTTGTCCTGCCGTTGCGATTGCAGTATGCGGGCGATTGTGCCCACTCGATAGATTTGCTCAGGGGTCGGCTCGTCTACCGTCGCGTCATGCTGCGTCGAAAGGAAAATTGTGCGGTCCGCAGCCAGCGCCTTTTCCAAGGCACGCACTGAACCGGGCCGGCCAATTTTGAAAGCAACTTTGGTGAATGGAAAGATCACGACATCGCGAATCGGTACCATCGGATAACGAGCGATATCGCTTGGGGTTCGGTCTGAATATTCTTCCATGATTTTTACTGCGGGCGTGAAATACTGAGAATGAAGCTCCTGAAAAACTGCGCCGGGACTCTGAAAATAAACGACGAATGAGGCCACTCTCTCAATTTAGCCAACCCGTCGTCGCGGGCTTACGAATGGGAGCGTCAGAATTCAGCTTCACCCCTTCTCCGTAACCGGGCTGATTGTAAACTATTCCCCCTCGCTGCGCTAGGTGGGATTCTACCCAGCCTATGAGCGAAATTCCCTAACGCAAGCCGGAATATTTGTTTCGCTGCTCGAGAAATGCCTGTTGGCATTTAGATTGCTAAGCACCCACGAAAGATTGGTTGAATTCAAGAGCTTCTTGCGGTAATGTGGCGCGAAAAATATCGCGGTCCTTCTGATCTCTCAGCCGAGCGGCTGTGCTTAAAGCAGTGCTCTGTCCTTCATCAGTCAGGAGATTCACCAATGGATATCAGAATCCAACGCCTCGTTGCGATCATCAAACTTGAGCCGCATCAGAGACATTCACTGGACTCTATGGCGAGTATTGCGGGTCTGTCTTCTTCCCGTCTTAGGCACAAGTTCAAATCTGAGATTGGCGTAACGCCGAGGACATATCTGCACACAGTCCGCATGGAAATGGCCGACGAACTCCTAAAATCCAGTTCTATGTCTGTGAAGGAAGTGCGGGTGGCAATTGGTCTCACTAGTGACAGCTATTTCACCCGTGAATTTAAACGGACGTTTGGTATTCCGCCCTCCAGAATTAGAAAGTTGTAAAGCCTTCGTAATTCTCCAACCTGCTCGCAGCCAGTTAGGGCAAGAGATAGCCACTTTGAGCAAAACAGAACTGTTGAACTTTGCGAGGCTTCTGGCTAAGTTCAGCGACCAAGCAAGAAAAGAGTTTTGGTCCATCTCGGAGGTGTCGTCATGAGTAGGAAGCGACTGGTACTTGCTCTGCTGGTGATTGCGGGAGTGGCTACAGGCCTGGCGTTTAAGTTCAACTCGTCCCAGGGCCGAAAGCAAAAAGGACGGCCACAGCAGGTGGCGGATGAAGACGTCTATTATCAGTTGTTTCGCCATCAAGTGGCGATGAAAAAGAAAGCCGGCGAACTCGAAAAACTTGGCAACGATGGAAAGTTTCTTCGCGGATTCTATCAGCGTGAAGCAAAGTTGAATGACCACCAAGCCAAACAGTTTGACGAAATAGCCTCAAGTTGTGATGAAGCAGTTGCGGCCCAGGACACAAAGGCCAAAGCAATCATCGATGCAGCTCTTCACAACAATGGCAACGGTAAACTTCCGAAAGGTACAAGCCCACCCGTAGCCCCCCCTGAACTGCAAGATCTCTGGAACGAACGGAATGAAATCATTTTGCGGGCGCGCGATCGTTTGCGAGTGGTATTTGGCCCCCAAGAATTCCAGCGATTCGACCAGTTTGTGCGGAACAATGTTGCGGGACGCATGACATCAGATCCAGTGATTCGTCAGCGACCCGAATCTCGGATGGGCCCCCGACACCAACCGCATCTAGATGTGCGTCCGTCACCTCAAGGGAGATAAGCCGATGAAGAAATCAATCTTCTGCATGGGGCTTCTTCTCATGCTGTACTGCCTGCTGCCGGTCAAAGTGAAAGCCGAGGCAGCCTTCGGATACTCTCAGGTAAGTTACGACGATACTACGAATACGGTCTACGCCTTTTCCACGACGGTCGTTCCCTACATCGGGGCCTACCACTATACGGCTTATGTAGAGGGATACCTATACGATCAATCCGGTCATCTTTGGGACTCTGGCTACGATGAAAACTACTTCGTTGCCGAAGTCTTCACGATCGCCCCGGCCGTGCCCTTCACGCAATATACCGTGTACAGCGATCACTATGTCGTGGCGAGGTTCTACACGACGGTCGACATACATGAGTGCGATCCTTATTGCTACTACTGCTATGACTTTTTCCTCGATCCCTATTGCAATTATTACTGCTATAGTTGTTATCAAGATTTCTGGTGGGATCCATGGGGGTTCTTTTATGGGAACCCGGGCTATTACAGTCCGTCGTCGTACTTTTATGGATATGGACCTCCGGCAAATCTGGAGATTGAATACATTTACATTGGCACTACGTTTGATTCGCTGATCACGCCGCCGCCGTCCCTTCCCCAGTGCGGAAATCTGACCCTTCGCCTGAACGCCGGTTTTGGCTCAAATCCCGGGGCGTTTGTCGAAGGGACGACGCAGAACGGCTACTTGGGCGCGCTGGTGCAGTTGCAAGCCGTGGTTACACCGCCCACGGAGGGAACGTACGACTGGAGAGCGGGTGGAAACGCTCATCAAGAAGGGGTGCCTTATCTTAGAAACATTTATTGGACGGACGAGGGCACGCATAGTGTGACGGTCATATTTAAGCCCAGCAGCGGTGACTGCCAGATCTCGGCATCAGTCAACGTCAATGAAGTTGTGCCGTCCCAAGTGACTCTCTCAGGTTATCAGCAAGCGCCTCGAGTGAGAGACGACTGCGTTTCGGGGCCGAATACTTTTGGGGGTATCGCAGTAAGCGACGGCTGCGGATTCGACGATCCAGGAGCATCTTTCGCGGCGACTGCTCAGGGCCCCGCCAGCTTCATTTCACTGCCTACCGATGCCGGAATCAAATTTGTTCAATGGGTCAGTCCTTTTGCGATTGCGCATGATCCAAACTCGGGTTATTTATGCAGCACCACACGCTCGACGGAGGCGTTGATTGACACCGGATGGTTCCGGGATGGGTTTGATCCTTATAATTTGAATCAGGCGTTTTCTGTCTTTGCGAATGACGGCACGACCAGCCTGGGTAGTTTGGCTCGACCGGATCCAAGCTACACGGCCGACAGCCCCGGTTACGGGATCGGAGACTTTGATTATTTCCGCAGCAACGATTACTTTGCGCGCTATGTCGTGTACTGGGGTGGAGGATCACCGTCGCAACCCCGAGCCAGCCGGCCAATGGCAGTAATCAATTGGAGTTGGAGCAGCGAAGTTTTCTTCTCGTCTCGGGGCGTATGGTCGTCTTACACTACTTACCCCCCGAGCATGCCTTTGCAGGCCATAGCAAGCAATTCGATGCATACTGAACCCCAGGGTTCTGTCGGCTGGACAAGTTGCAGCACATCGAATCCCACACCTACGCCGACGCCAGACCCCGATCCATGCCTTCGAAAACCCTGGTTATGCGATTGAGTTAGAATATCAGGCAGGAGGAGTAGTGATGAGCGAAGCACGCGGAAAAGAAGAAAAGAAGAGGTGCCGTGGAATCATCATCGTCATAGCCCTGGTCACGCCCATTGCTTTGTGGGTTGTCGGCGCGCGGGGGCAGCAGTCGCCACGCACTCCGCCGAAACAAAATGACAATGGGTCCGCCGGTAAGGAGATCCCCTCACGAGCGATCGAATTGTCGATAACGCCAGTTGCCTGGAGTCCCGTCGCCGGCAGCTACGAACCGGCGGCCGATTACAAACAAGGCGCGGCCGTGCTCATCGAAATGGTGTTACGAAATCAAATGGCCGAGCCAACAAGTGTCGATATCAGCGTTGGCAATCATCTGTTCCAGTGGCGGCCTCGATTAGTTAAGGACGGCCATCGGCTGCCGTACCGAAAGGGAGTAAACGAAAAGCTCGACAAGGCGGATAATGAAATTCATCCATTTCACGGCAGTCGAGTTTCGTACAGACTGGAGCCCGCAACCTCAAAGAGAGTTGGGTTTTTGCCGCTCGACGACTGGTACGACTTGCCGCTTGCGCCGGGCCAGTATGAACTGACTTTTTGGTACCGTTTCTGGGGAAAGGAAAAGCCCGCGACGTCTAATACTGTCGTCTTTGAGGTTAAGTGACCAGAGAGTTTATAGCGCGAGCCGGCCTTTCAGGCTTTCAGCAGGTGTTGGAGATGAGACATGCCGGGGCGAGAGGAACTCGAGTTTTTGAACATATTCTTGGGCGGGGCGCGTCCGATTACTTTAAATGCTCCTTCAAACTCAGATTTCGCACCAGACGGTGGAGGTAGTTTGGATGGAGGCCCAACAGCTTTGCCGCCGCCGTAAAGCTGCCCTCTGATTTCTTCATCGCATCGATGATGAGCTGCTTCTTCTGCTCGGTTATGCTTTCGTGATAACCGGTGCCGGATGCGGACATTTCCAGCGCCTTCGCTTCCAAAATTGCTTCCGGCAGATCCTCCGGCAGGATGTCCTGGGTCGTACCCATGACAATGGCGCGCTCTATTGCATTTTCGAGTTCGCGCACGTTGCCGGGCCATTCGTAGGCTTGCAGAAGCTTCTGCGTGTCGGGCGAAATGCCCAACACTTTGCGATTGCATTTCTCGCTGTACTTGGCCGCGAAATAGTTTGCCAGCATCGGGATATCTTCGGAACGCTCGCGCAAAGACGGCATCCTCAATTCAACCACATTCAGCCGAAAGAAAAGATCCTGGCGAAACGTTCCTTTGGCGATAGCCACATCCAAAAGCTGATTTGTAGCGGCGATCACGCGGATGTCGACTTTGATCGTGCGCGTTCCCCCGACACGCTCAAACTCGCGTTCCTGTAGCACTCGCAACAGTTTCGTTTGCAGCGCTGCCGAAAGTTCGGCGATCTCATCCAGAAAGATGGTTCCTTCATCCGCTACTTCAAGCCGGCCCTTTCGTTGATTCAGCGCGCCGGTGAATGCGCCCCGTTCATGGCCAAACAATTCGCTCTCGAGCAGAGACTCTGCCAGGGCCGCGCAGTTCACGGCTACGAATGGTTTGCTGGAACGCTTGCTGTTGTGGTGGACGGCGCGGGCGGCCAATTCTTTGCCCGTGCCGCTTTCACCTGAAATCAGGACGGTAGATTCGCTGCCCGCGACTTTGGAAATCAGGTGGTAAACCTGCTGCATAGCCGGGCTTTCGCCGACCATGTTGTGTTCCAGATTGAGGTCGGCGATGAGACGGCGATTCTCGGTTTCCAGAGTTTCAATATGACGAGCATTCTGAATCGCCACGGCCGCGATAGCGGCTATCGCGGTCAACAATTGCAGGTGATCTTCATCAAAACGAACGTCGGGGACATCGGTGTCGAGGTAAATTACACCGAGTGTGTTACCGAGCATGATCAGCGGCACACAAAGCAGTGATCGTGAATGGGCGGCGATCAGGCTATCGGTGTGCAAAGCGTCGTTATTTTCGGCATCGCTTACCAAAAGCGCAGCGTTGTCTTTGAGCACGCGACGCACGACGGTGCTGCTGACGGTAATCTTCTGAGTGGGGCCGAGGAGGCGATCGAGTCCAAACATAGAGCTGAACTCATTTGGCGAATCGCCAGAGTCGTCATTTAGCAGGATGGCCCCATGTTTTGCCGGCACGACCTCGAAAATCAATTCGAGCAAACGCTCCTGTAATTCCTGGAGACCGCGAATTGCGTTTATGGTCGTGCTGACTTTCATCAACACGCTCAGGTCGCGGGCCATCAGACCCATCACGTCGCCATAGGTCATGCGCACGGTAGCGCCGCTGACGACTTCACTATCATCAAACCGAATCTCGCTGGTGCGTTGGGGCTCGTCCGTGTCTTCGTAGAGAAAGAAGAACTGTGATTCGCCGATGCGGACACGGTCGCCGTGGTGCAGCTCACGTCTGCGCACCGGCATGTCGTTGACGAAGGTGCCGTTGCGGCTGCCCAGGTCCGCAATTACAAAACGGTCGCCTTCTTTTTCAATCACCGCGTGACGCCGGGAGACGGAAGCATTGCCAATCTTGAGCGTAGCCCCGGCTTGCCGGCCGATGACCACCGGACCGTCGTTCATAGAGATGACGGTATCTTCGAGCTTGCCAGTGATAGCTGCAATTCGCGGTTTCACGGGACGTTGCGAGCCAGAGAAGTCGGGGGTTCGGTAAGTCTACGCGCCTCAGCCCGCCGTCGCAACAATTTTTGCCATGCGAGTTTGGCCGTGCACTTCTATCTGAATGGATAAGTCGTCTATCTCATCGGATAGAACAATCGAGGACATCCACCCTTCGAAATTTGGTTTGCTGAAACGATGCCCGTTCGACCCAACTTCTTTTGTTTGCGGCCTTAACGGAATTTACCTGAAGCAGATTCAGTCGATCAAAATACTCCGGCACGTCGCTCGCACTATCCCGAATCACAAAATTGACGGTCGAACAAGATCGACCAAAACAGCACAAGCAGGAGGAGGACAGGTATGAAAAGATATGTTGCAAAAGGGTTGACGATGTTGATGTTCGTCATCGGATTGGCGCTGGCATCAGCGGCGGTGGCGAATGGGCAATCGGGACAACAGGTGACCGCGCAGATCCCCTTTGAGTTCAACGTGGCCGACCAAACGCTGCGCTCGGGCCAGTACCAGTTGAACCGAGCCAATAGTGCGGGAGATGTATTGGAAGTCAGAGATACCGCCGGCAAGAGCCGGACGATGCGCTTAACTTCGCCGGTCATCGCCAAGGATCAGCAGGATAAGGGAGCCAAACTGGTGTTTCATCGCTACGGCAGCACATATTTCCTATCACAGGTTTGGCTGGACGGAAGAAGTACTGGCCGTGAGTTCGCAAAGTCGAAACAAGAACGCGCCCTTGAAACCGAACTCAAGAAGATTGCCAGGTATCATGGTGACCTGAAGCCGGTTTACGAAGTTGTCGAAGTCATGGTCACGGCGCGGTAATAATCCCCCGCCCGACGGAGCGGAAGAAGTCATAAGGTCGCTCCAAAGAAAAACGGCAATCCCGAGCGATCGGGATTGCCGTTTTCGTTTGTTGGAGTTGAAAGCGCTAAGCCGCGGCGTCGTCCACGCCCGCCAGTCCCTCGCCCGGCATGGCTCTTCGCCTTTCGACCATCTCGCTGGTGATGACAAATTCCTTGATGCGCTTTTGTGATGGCAGCGTGTACATCGCTTCCAACAAAAGTTCTTCAAGAATCATCATCAATCCGCGGGCGCCAACTTTTCGTTCCAGGGCCTGGCCGGCCACGGCGCGTAATGAATCGTCGGTGAAGCGAAGTTTGACGCTGTCGAAATCGAATTTCTTTTGATACTGGCGAATCAGCGCGTTCTTCGGCTCGGTCAGGATCTTGATCAAAGCTGCTTCATCTAATTCATGCAGCACACCAACCACCGGCAAACGCCCGACGAATTCCGGAATCAATCCATAACGAATCAAATCCTCAGGCTGCACGTGTGCCAGCGCATCGGCCTGTCGTTGCGAGCCGCTTTTGACTTCAGCATGGAAGCCCAGCGACTTGTTCCGCAGACGGCGCTCGACAACTTTTTCCAAACCGACAAACGCGCCGCCGCAGATGAACAGGATGTTCGTGGTGTCGACCGGGAAGAATTCCTGGTGCGGATGTTTGCGTCCGCCCTGGGGCGGAACGTTGGCGACGGTGCCTTCCAAAATCTTCAGCAATGCCTGCTGCACACCTTCGCCCGAGACGTCACGGGTAATCGAAGGATTTTCGTCCTTGCGGCAAATCTTGTCGATTTCGTCAATATAGATGATGCCTTGCTGGGCGCGTTCAACGTCGCCATTCGCCGCCTGCAAAAGTTTGAGAATGATGTTCTCAACGTCTTCACCGACGTAGCCGGCTTCAGTCAGGGTGGTCGCGTCGACGATCGTGAAGGGCACGCTCAACATGCGCGCGAGCGTCTGCGCCAGTAAAGTCTTGCCGGTGCCGGTCGGCCCGATCAGGCAGATATTTGATTTTTGAATTTCGATGTCGGCACGGCGGCGCGCCAGCTCAATTCGCTTGTAGTGCTGATAGACGGCAACCGCCAGACGCTTCTTGGTCTCGTCCTGCCCGATTACGTATTCGTCCAGGAAAGCTTTAATTTCGTTTGGCTTTGGCAGCGGCGGACGAGAGGCTACGGACTCAGCCTGTTGGTCGTCGCTGATAATCTCGTTGCAGATGTCTATGCACTCATTGCAGATGTAAACAGTGGGACCGGCAATGAGCTTCTTGACTTCATTCTGCGATTTACCACAGAACGAGCAGCGTAGAGTGTCGTCGGTTCTTCTTACCATAGTCTGGGGAACTCCGTTTGAGACTGTAGCGGCAACGTATCAAGTTGCGGTTTTTCTTCTTCAACTTTGCAACCCCCGACGGGTCGGGGTTGCGCTACAAAACGGTTTACTCGCGGTGCGCGATCACTTCGTCTATTAAACCATACTCCTTAGCCTGGACAGCGGACAAGTATCGATCGCGTTCGACGTCGCGTTCGATTTGCTCCATGCTTTGACCAGTGTGCTTGGCGAGAATTTCTGAAGTAAGTTCGCGAATGCGAATCAATTCTTCAGCATGAATGCGCACGTCGGTAGCTTGGCCCTGCATACCGCCGGAGGGTTGATGAATGAGTATGCGTGAGTTCGGCAGCGCGAATCGTTTGCCTTTCGCGCCGGCCGTTAATAACAAAGCGCCCATGGACGCACACATGCCCACACAAATCGTGGTGACGTCCGGACGAATGAATTGCATCGTATCGTAAATCGCCAATCCTGCAGTCACAGAGCCGCCCGGTGAGTTGATGTAGAGGTTTATGTCTTTTTCCGGATCTTCGGCTTCGAGGAAAAGAAGCTGCGCGACGATCAAGTTGGCAATCTGATCGTCGATTGGCGTACCGAGGAAAATGATGTTGTCTTTCAGCAGTCGGGAATAAATATCAAACGCGCGCTCGCCACGCGACGTCTGTTCGACCACCATTGGTATCAGTGCCATATTTTAGATTTCAAATCTCAGATACTGAGATCTCAAAAAAATCAGGAGGCAATAAGCGGTAGGCAGTAAGCAGAAAAAACGTTCAAGCGGTTCAATCTGAATCCTGACTACCAGCCTCTGACTCCTGTTTTTCTTCCTTCCATTCTTCGTCGATCACGTTCGCATTCGCGACTAAGAAATCAAGCGCCTTGCGATTGCGCAACCTCGGAGCGATGCTACGTTCGCCTCCCTGCTTTGTCAAGACATCACGCACCTGCTGCGGCGCCTGACGCGAGGCCTCGGCGATCGCATTAATCTCGTCTTCGATTTCCTGATCGCTCACTTCGATCTTTTCGGCGTCAGCGATCTCTTCGAGCAGCAGTGAGCTGCGCAACTCATAGCTCGCCTGCTCCTTCAAAGAGTCGCGCGCCTTCTCCCAATCAAGTTCCGGATTGCGCGGATCTATACCCTGATTGATCATGTTGCGTACCACCGATTCGAATCGATGTTCAGTCTGATGCGCGACCAGTCGCTCAGGTAATTCAAACTCGTTCCCCTCGACCAGCTGGCGCAGCAGATCGGTGCGTACTCTTCCTTCAGCCTCGTTCTTAGCCTGAGCTTCAGTGTCCTCGCGAATCTTTTGGCGCAATTGATCGATTGATTCAATGTCATCGCCGAGACTTTGCGCCCACTCATCATCGATTTCCGGCAGTTCCTTGATGCGAACGGCGTTTACTTTCACGGTGTATTCGATCATCTTGCCCGCCAGGCCCCTGGCGCTGAAATCTTCAGGATAATCGACCGAGAATGTCTTTTCGTCTTCAGCTTTGGCGCCAATAAGATTGTCGGTTATGGCCTGCACTACGCCCTCGCCGCCCAGAATTACATCGACATCTTCCACCTTGATTGGTTCCGCGTCTGGTTCATTGACGAACGTGCCGTGAAAGTTTGCGGTGACCGTGTCGCCAGTTTGCGCGCCCCGATCTTCGACCGGCTGAAGCGAGGCTGAGTTTTCTCGCAATCGCTCGATCACGCGGTCAACGTCTTCATCGCTGACCGGGCGTGTGCGCCGGGACGCTTCGAGGCCTTTGTATGCGCCCAGTTCTATGTCGGGCAGCACGTCGACGTTGACGTTGAATGAAATTGGTTGCTGCCCAAGTTGATTGAGCCCTTCTGTGTTTTCGAGATTGAGCTCGGGTTCACCGAGGGCCGCGACTTTGTGCTCGGCGATCGCCTCCTGGACTGCGTTTGGCAGCAGCTCACGGAGGACTTCGGTTCTGATTTGATCTTTGAAGCGAGTGCGTACGACTGCGCGCGGAGCATGGCCCGGACGAAAACCGGGCACCGACGCGGCCTTTGCGTAATTATCAGTGATGCGATCGTAGACGGCGCGTACGGCGTCGGCATCGATCTCGATATCAATCTGTTTGCGAGTTGGAGAAATTTCTTTGAGTTCGGTTTTCATAAAATGTAGAGGTCAGAGATCAGAAGTCAGAGGTGGGATTTCTCCGTCACCCGGTCTGACCTCTGATCGCTGATCTCTGACTTCTGCCTTTTGGTGCGAAAGGGGGGACTCGAACCCCCACACCTTTCGGTACCAGATCCTAAGTCTGGCGCGTCTGCCAATTCCGCCACTTTCGCAACCATTCTGATACGACAGCGAGCATAGCATAGGCCCACATTCAATCGCATCTACGCGCTTTGTCGATGAGAGAGCAGTCGGACGACCAGATAAATCGGAATACTGGCCGCGAGAATCGCCAACGCAATCAAGCTGTTTCTCTTGTCACTGATGATCGCGCCTACCAGGAAGGCAATCGAGCCGGCGAGCACTAGTAAGGTGGTCCAGGGATAACCCCAGGCGCGATAGGGCCGTGGCAAGTCCGGTTCACGAAACCGCAGAACGATGACTGAGATATAACCCATCGAATAGTTCGCGACGAAAAAGAAGGCGAGTGCGGCGAGGATCTGACTGAATGTTGCGCTCACAATGAAAAGGATGGCCACGACCGTGCTGATGCAGAGAGTTACCGTCGGCGTGCCGCCTTTATTGACTCTCGAGGCCCGGCGATGAAGTAGTTCATCGCAGCTCATCGCGTACAAGATTCGCGGGGCTGTCAGTGTGTAAGCATTGACCGTACTTAATAATGAGAGAATCGCCAGAATTCTGATGACCTTATCGCCATAGTTTCCGAAGAGCACTCGCGCGATTGCGCCTGCCGGCAGACTTTCGTTCGCGAGCTGAGACATCGGCAAAACGTGTACGTAAGCGAGGTTTACTGCCAGGTAGATCGCCACTACCAATAGAACGCCCCCAAACATCGAGCGCACGACGTCACGCTTGGGATTTCGGACCTCTTCGCCGAAATAGATAACGCCGTACCAGCCGTCGTAGGTGTAAAGCACGCCCTGTAACGCAATAATAATCGCGGTAAAGAACGCAAATCCCTGAGCGGGCGCTGTTGATACTGCCGAATTCGCTTTTCCCGTAATAGTGAAAGCGGCAATTGCGATCGCCACGAAAATTAGAGCCTTGAGCGCGCTGGTGAGATTTTGGGTGAAGCTGCCCCAACGAATCCCACGCCATTGCAAGCCCGCGAACAGCAGGACAACCGCGACTGCGATTGCTTTGTCGCGGCCGGCCAAAGAGGGAATCAAAACTGCAGAGTATTCACCGACGACTAGCGCGATCACGCCGAGCGTTCCGCAGGTCGAGAGCCAGTCGCTCCAGCCAACTACGAATCCGGGATAGTTTCCCATCGCGCGATGGATGAAGACATACCAGCCCCCAGAGCGCGGAATCATCGCGCCCAACTCTGCCACTGAAACCGCCCCGAGCAATGCATAGACTCCGCCCAGAATCCAGACGCTGATGAATAAAGTTTCCGTGGGTAGTTGCTTTGCGACTTCGCCGGGCGTGCGCAGGATACCCATGCCGATTGTGCCGCCGATCGTTACGGCGAGACCGAAGCCGATACCGAGAACGCGGAGAAGGGAGCCCGGTGTTTTTGCAGCTTGCTGATTAGATAGAGGCGTTGGGTTCGAGTGAGCTTTGGCGTTCGGGGAAGTCACCCGGTGAGTTTAGCAGAGTTAAGCAATCTTTGATTCAAGCTCTCGGATACGGGCTTCGGCGTCACGAATGTCTTCGCGATTTTCCAAAAAGAATCTCAGGATCATATCGACCTTTTCGCCAATGCGATGTTTCAGATCACGCCTAATGTCAATGAGTTCGTTGCGCGTGCTTCGCTGATCAATTTTGATGCTGTTAACGTCGTTCTCGAGGATCTGTACTTTTGCCTCAATCACGTTCACTTTTGTTTCGATCGCACCGACCTTGCGCTCGATTGCACCGACCTTGCCCTCGATTGCACTGACCTTGGTCTTGATTTCGCCGACGTCGAATCTGGTTTCCGTAATTGCCGCCAGGGCTCTCTCCCAGATTGGCTTCGTGTCGTAGTTGCGAGCCTCGAGCTGTTCGAGGCGCCCGTCGACGTTGTCAAATCGGCTATCGACCTGGTCGAAGCGCGCATCGATCGAATCGAAGCGCGCGTCGAAAACATCAAAGCGGGCAAGCACGCGCTCTTCAAACGGTCTTTTGTCAGACAGGGTTTTTGTAGTCTTCTCGTTCATTGACCGACACAATTATCGCCCTGAATAAAATCGCTTTCAAGGCGGAATGTTTTTGATCGCATCAAATGGTGTCGCCGCGTCGCTTGTTCAGTTTGCCCAGGTTTTTCTCAAGGTTAAAGAGTCCTGGTAACTTTCGAAAGTGACCGCGGTTTGTCAGGATCGAGCCCTTTGGCTTCGGCCAGCAACGCCGCAAACAATTGAGCCGGAATGATGTAAGGAATCGGCGCGAGGAATTCATCAATTTCGCGCGGCAGGATGACGGAACGTGAACACATCGCCGCGGCTTCAAGATCCGCAGTGATCGCCAGCGTATCTGCACGTAATTCTCGCAACCGACGGATCAGGTCTTTGGTGCCTTCGAGCATTACTCCCGGTGGCGCAAACAGAATCACGGGAAAGTGACGCTCAATCATGGCCACCGGACCATGCAGAAAATCTGCCGAAGAGAAACGTTCGGCAACCACGTAACAGGTCTCCATTAGCTTTAGCGCCAGTTCGTAAGCATTGGCGTAAGCCAGGCCGCGGCCCACGACAACGCAGTTCTCCATAAACACGTAGCGCTGCACCAACTCGACCATCGCCGGCTGCTGTTCCAGGGCCCGCGCTGCGAACTCGGGAACTCGCGCGTAGTCCAGCGCGCGATTGTCTCGGCCCAAAGCCGCCGCCAGCATGTAGAACAACATCATCTGTCCGGTGAACGTCTTCGTAGCGGCGACGGATCGCTCAAGGCCACCGTGCATGAGCAGCGTTTCATCAACCAGCTTGACCATTGACGATGCCGGCTCGTTGGTAATGCCGATCGTGAAGGCGCCGGATGCGCGCGCATTTTCCAGCACGCGATTGATATCTTCGCCTTCGCCCGATTGCGAGACACCGATCACCAAAGCGTGTTTCAGATTGAGCTTTGCCTGATAAAGAGTGTGAACGGATGGAGCAGACAGCGACACCGGAATTCCAGTCTTGATTTCCAGGAGGTAGCGACCGAACAGGGCCGCATTGTCTGAACTGCCGCGCGCGACTAAGACGATTAAGTCTATTTCTCGCCGGGCCAGCGCCTGGCCGAGTTGCTCTACTTTGCGACGCTCTTCAGCGATCGTCTTTTCCAAAGCCGCCGGTTGCTCGGCGATTTCCTGAAGCATTAAGGACATTCGGATTCTGACCAATCCCCACAAGTTTCAGCCGTACACTTGTCTGCACTCATTGGTGAACGGCGGTGGGCCTATTGTATTCACGATCAATATCAGGTAAATAGTCGAGCGTTCGGTCGCACCTGATAAACAAAAACTATAGGCGTCATAACGACATCCATCGATGCAAATAACTCTAGCACGAACCCTTTGCCGGCGAATGACGATTGTTTTCGCATTTGCCTTAACCTGCGGACTCGCTGCCGCGCAAACACCAAACATCCAGATCATTCCGGCGCCGAGACAAGTCACTCCCGGTGAAGGATCTTTTTCGTTGACGCGAGACACGCGTTTGATTCTTGCTGATCCCAAATCCGCGGACGATCAATTCGCCGCGCAGGATTTTGTTGATGATCTTAAAGCGACCGGTGACATTTCTCTCTCGATTGGCAAAGGACAATCAAGGCGAGACATCTTAATCGGCAAAATCGATTCGCTTCCGGTCGCGCAAGCGTTGAAGCTCAGTGGCGCCGGGCTGGCCGCCACTCTGAATGAAGAAGGATATGTCATCGTCGCGAACGCCGATCGAGTGATTGTCGCCGGCAATACTGCAACGGGAACGTTCTATGGCTTACAGACCCTCAAACAGTTGGTGCGGGGCAACGGTACCAACGCGTTCATCCCGGCGGTCAAGATCGTCGATTGGCCCACGATGCGCTGGCGTGGCATCTCGGATGATATTAGTCGCGGACCGGTGCCCACCGTCGATTACATCAAACGCCAGATCCGCAACCTCGCTTTCTTCAAAATGAACATGCACTCCTTTTATATGGAGCACACGTTTGCCAGTGAGACGCATCCTTTGATCGGGCCGGAAGGCGGCTCGCTAACACCGGCCGAGATACGCGAACTCGTTGCTTACGCACGCAAATACCACGTCGAACTGGTTCCTGAGCAGCAGACTTTTGGCCACCTGCACAAGGCCCTGCGTTTGGAGAGATACGCCGAGCTCGCTGAGACGCCTTATGGCGATGTCCTTTCACCGCAGCAGCCGGGAAGTTACAAGCTGGTGGCTGACTGGTACAAAGAGCTTAACGAACTATTTCCTGGCCACTTTTTTCACATCGGCGAAGATGAAACCTTCGAACTCGGCGAAGGGCAGAGCAGAGAAGTAGCGAAGGCGAAAGGAGTCGGAGCGGTTTACTTCGAGCATCTGAATCGGGTGCGTGATTTGCTCAAGCCATACAATCGCCGGCTGATGTTTTGGGGAGACATTGCGCTCAATCATCCGGATTTGATCGGCAATATTCCCAAAGACATGATCGTCATGAACTGGCAGTACAGTGCCCGCGACGATTTCGATGCGTCGATAAAGCCTTTCCAGGACGCCGGCCTCGAGCAATTCGTATGTCCCGGCGCGCACACCTGGAACCAGATCTTTCCGAATATCGACTCAGCAGCAAAGAACATCACGAATTTTGTGCGCGACGGTCAGAAGGCCGGGGCCACCGGGATGATGAACACGACCTGGGACGACGACGGCGAATCGCTGTTTGAAATGTCCTGGTATCCAATTGCTCTGGGCGCAGCCGCAGCCTGGCAGGAAGGCGCGCTTGATCTCAGTCGATTCGAGCGGGACTTTGACTGGGCCTTCTTTCGCAACGACGGCGATCAATTTGTCAAAGCCGAGCGCGCGCTCGGCAGCGTCAACGCGATGCTCTCATCTGGCGCCACGGACGAGTTGTTCTGGCGCGATCCCTTTACCACTCAGTTTCAAAACCAGGCCCGCAACTCCGCGGAACGAGTTCGCAAAATGCGGCTCACCGTTGAGGACGCCGCGGAGTCTCTGACGCGCAACCAAAGCCGTGCCCGGCGAAACGCTCCGGCAGTCGCCTCAATGAAATTCGCCGCCCGGCGATTTGATCATCTGGGACGCCGTTACGAAGTGATGCAAAAGTTCAGCGATCAATATTGGGACGCTTATCTGAATCTTGGCGATCGCACGAAGGTTCGGAGGCTGCGTTATTACACCGGCGCGATCTATAACAATTTGCGTGAGATGGCCGAAGAGCTGGCGATTCTGAAAGAAGAATATCGCCGTCAATGGCTGGCAGAGAATCGACCGTACTGGCTCGAGAGCGTCTTGGCCCGCTACGACCAGATGATTTCGATCTGGCTGACCAGGAGCCGCGCGATGGATGAAGCCCTGCGACGGTACGAGATGACTTCGACTTTGCCTGAACCGGAGAGCTTCGGATTGGGGACTCGACTGGTAGTGCCGCAGCCACCACGGCAATGAGAAGCCATCCGCAGATTACGCAGATAGTCAGAAGGGTAAGAGAATACTCTTCGCGTTCAATTCGAGTAACCGGTATGTTTGGGTCGTAGGCGTGAATTATCCAGGGGCTTGACTTGGCTTTTGGGTTGCCGGCACCTTCTGCCGACAACCTGGATCAACCTGTCTTTTCTGAATCTGTGAAATCTGCGTAATCTGCGGATTGTTATGACCGAACAAAGCAATCGATTGGTTTCCCTCGATGTCTTTCGTGGCATCACCATCGCCGGCATGGTTTTGGTGAACAATCCCGGCTCGTGGTCGCATATCTACTGGCCGCTCGAGCATGCCGAATGGCATGGTTGGACACCCACCGATCTGATATTTCCTTTCTTCCTGTTCATAGTTGGGATCGCGATCCCGCTTGCATTTGGAAAACGCATAGAGCGGGGCGATGCTCGTCGCGCGCTCTTCATCAAAGTCCTCTATAGATCGGCAATCATCTTTTTGTTGGGAGAGTTTTTGGCGGGCTTTCCGTATTTTCATCTCTCGACGATTCGTATTCCCGGGGTGCTGCAACGAATTGCGGTGTGTTACCTGCTCGCTTCGATCATTTATTTGACGACCCGACCGCGCACGCTGGCGATCATTGCGGTAGCGCTGCTGGTGGTTTACTGGCTGCTGATGCACTACGTACCGGCGCCGGGCTTTTATGCAGGTGATTTGAGCAAGGAAGGCAGCCTGGCTTCGTACATTGATCGGCGGGTTTTTGGTCCGCACATTTGGAAAGCGGGAAAGGTCTACGATCCGGAAGGCCTGCTCAGCACGATGGGCGCGCTGGCGACGACGTTGTTTGGAATACTGACCGGAAACCTGATTCGCGCGAAAGACAAAACCCCAATCGAAAAAGTTGCCTACATGTTCATTGCCGGAATTGTGTGTCTGATTATCGGGTGGTCCTGGAACGCCTGGTTTCCCATCAACAAATCGCTCTGGACGAGTTCCTATGTTTTCTTCACCGCCGGTTTGGCGCTGCAATTTCTTGCGCTGTGTTACTGGCTGATCGACATCAAGGGTTACAAGTTGTGGACCAAACCGTTCGTCATCTTTGGCGTGAACGCGATCGTCTTATTTGTTGGCACCGGGGTGATGGCGCGGCTGATGGGACTGATTAAGGTCCCGAACGAGGACGGCACGACGCAAGCGTTACAAGCCTGGGTTTACAATCATGGGTACGCTTCGTGGCTGGCGCCGAATAGAGCATCGCTGGCCTTTGCGATCTCTTTCATACTGTTCTGGCTTTTTCTGATGTGGTTGCTGTATCGGAAGAACATCATCATTAAGATTTGAATTTGGAGTGCGCCGGCGGAGCGAAGCGGCGACGGCGCTTTGGTTCGGAGTTCCGCGTTTACGCGGCCTTCAAATCACAGCGAACCGCCTGAAAGGGGGACTTCAAACGATCCAAAGCGCCGTCGCCGCTTCGCTCTGCCGGCGCACTCCAAAGAAGGAGACAAAACATGCCAACTTACATTGCTTTGCTCAAGTGGACGGAGAAGGGGATTGCTGGAGTTAAGGCCAGTCCGGCCCGGCTTGACGCCGGACGAGCCGCCTTCAAGGCAGCTGGAATTAATATGACGGATGTCTACATGACGATGGGCCGATACGATCTGATTTGCGTGCTCGAAGCGGCTGACGACGAGACGCTGGCGAAGGGAATGCTGACGCTGGGCTCTGATGGCAATGTGAGCACTGAGACGTTGAAGGCGTTCACCGAAGCCGAGTATCGGAAGATCATTGGATCGCTGTAGGATCGGGCTACTGTCTTGCGGCTTTGCCGCTCGATGTGCGGAAAGGCTCTGCCTTTCCGTCTGCCTCTTTAAAAGAGAAGTGCGGCGAGGCTAAGCCTCGCCGCAACGGTTAATTTTGAGGTTGGCCAGTTAAGGTGGAGCCTTATCGCACATCAGGCGGCAAAGCCGCAATGCGGTTCTCTCATTTCCTATAGCCGGGCCCGCGCCCAGAACTTCCCGCGAGTGCCGGCCGGCGCTGTCCGTTATCAATTTCAATCTCGGTGTTCGAGGTGATCGTCAAGGTTGAATATGCTGCCGCCTTTCGGCTCATCTTCAGCCGCAGGTCGTGGCCGAGGTTTTCGATTTGCCCACCCGCCGCTGCAGAGCCCAATCACGGCACCCGCCGGAATCGGAAGGATTCCGAGCACCGCGTGAAAACCTTCAGTTGGGGCGCCGCTGGCAAAAGCCCACGTTGCCGCAAGGAAACCCGCAATAAGACCGGTGAGAGCTGCCCCGGACCTGGGCATCTCTATGATGCCGATGACACCGCCGATAAATAAGCCGAAAAACCCGCCAATCACGGCGCCGGCAAATGTCATAAATTCGACCAGGCGATCGCCTGACGGACCAAGCCAATAGTTCGTCTTTCTGTCCAACCACCCATCGACCATGAACGCAAAGACTCCCATCAGCACGCCGAGTAGCGTCGCTAATGACGCAGCTTTGACCAGCCGCATTGGTGAGTTCGAGAACTCCAATTAATTGCCCTTGTATCCTGGACCGCGCAATGGCCGCCCGGCGAGCGCTGGCGTTCGCTTGCCGTTATCCACTTCGAGCTGCCCGTTAACGATCACGTAGTTGATACCAATTGGATATTGGTTGGGATCCTCGAAGGTCGCGCGATCGATTACTGTCTTCGGATCGAAAATCGTGATGTCGCCAAAGTAACCCTGGCGCAGCAGTCCTCTCTGCTTCAAGCCAACATTCGACGCCGGCAAGCCGGTCATTTTGTGAATCGCGAGTTCGAGTGGCAGCAGCTTTTCATCGCGCACGTATTTCCCAAGAATCCGCGGATAAGTTCCCCAGCCACGTGGGTGGGACTTCGATCCTGCCAACGGACCGTCAGTCGCGCGACTACCGCTGTCGGTGCAAATACTGACGAGCGGCGATTTCAACGCCGCTTTCATGTCATCTTCGCTCATCATGAAAAATATCGCGCCGGTTTGTCCATGATCCGCGATGATGAAATCGAACAACGCATCCAGCGGATCTTTGATCTGCGCCGCGGCAATCTCTGAGAGTCTCTTGCCTTGCCAGTTATCAAGTTCGTGATTGACGACTGAACCAATCAGAATTCCGCCGGGCCCCCCGCTACCAAGGTAGATGTTCTCCCAATCCTTAGCGTCGTTGCTGATTTCCATCTTCAAGCGCTTGCGGGTTTCTGCGTCTTTCAAACGGGCGACCATCTTGTCAGTGCCACCTTCGAGCGCCCACGGCGGCAAGCACGCGCTCAACGAAGTGCTGCCGGCGACGTAGGGATAAACGTCGGCGGTAATCTTTAGTCCTTGTCTTCGTGCGTCTGCGACGCGGCGCAGCATCTCACTCATGCGGCCCCAGTTTTTCTTATACGCGGTTTTGAAATGCCAAATCTCGGCGGGAATATTCGCGCGGCGGGCAATCTCGAAAACTTCCTTCATCGAATCGTCAATCGCGTTGGCCTCACTGCGCTGATGGGTGATGTAGATGCCGCCGTATTGACGGGCCACCTTTGCCAGTTCGACGATCTCATCAGTCTTCGCAAACCGGGCCGGCACATATTGGAGTGAAGTCGAAAGACCGAGCGCGCCGTCCTTCATCGCCGCGGCCACCAGCTGCTTCATCTGTTCCAATTCGGCGGCCGTGGGCGGACGATTGTCGTAGCCGATGACGTACTCGCGAATCTGGGTCGCGCCGACAAAGGTCCCGAGGTTGACTCCGGCGCCCTGTTTACTCAAACGGTTGAAGTACTCACCCAGAGTTCGCCAATTTACCGTAAGATTGAATCGGCGGTTAAAGTCTTCCTGCTCTTTCAGAATGCGATCGTTGAGCGGTGCGATCGATTCACCTTCGCCGGTGATTTCCGTGGTGACGCCCATCATGACTTTGCTCATCGCGCGCGGATCGATCAGAAGGTACTGCTCGGACTGGCCGAGCATGTCGATGAAGCCGGGCGCGACCACCTGGCCGCGGGCATCGATTTCTCGTGTGGCTTTGGCAGTCCGCAGATTGCCAATTCGCGCGATGCGATCGTTCTTGATCGCAATGTCCGCGGTGAATCCGGCCCGGCCGGAACCATCGACAACCTGGCCGTGACGAATGATGATGTCGTATTCGGGAGCGGCAGCATTCATTGAAGATGGAGTGAGCGCGATTGATGCGCAAACTGCGATCAGGCAGAGCAGGGCGACGATCAGTCTCATTTTGATTTAACCTCGGTAGTGATGCAGTTTGACGTCCGACAAGCTTTAGCTTGTCGAAGCTTGGTGACAAACTGAAGTTTGTCGAACATTAATTTCCAAACTGCATCAGTACCTTTAGCCTCGGCAAGATATCGGAAAGCGACGGCGTTGATTATAATCGCGAATCCTGATTTTGGTTCGTGTAAATTGAGGTGATCATAACGGATGGTTGAAAAGGAAAGTTTGGACGTTAAAGTGAACGATGTCGCCAGGGTCACGGGCGCCGTCTTGAGTGGGAATGGGAGTGCCCTGGTCAGCGACGTGACTCATGATTCGCGCCAGGCAAAAGCAGGCAGTCTGTTTGCGGCGGTGCGCGGTGAGTTGTTCGACGCGCATAAGTTTGTTCCCCAGGTCATGGACCAGGGCGCGGTCGGCGTCATTTCCGAACAGGAGCGCCCTACAGACTTCAGCGGAGCCTGGCTTCAGGTTGAAAACCTTCGTCGTGCAATGGCGCTGGCCGCGGCCGAAGTCCAACACCATCCGTCTCGCGAACTGAAACTCACCGGCATCACGGGTACGAACGGAAAGACAACTTGCGCTTATTTGATTGCCTCAATACCCGAAGCTGCCGGCGAACCGGTGGCCATGACGGGCACGGTCGAATACCGCCTCGGCAACGAAAAGAAAAAAGCGGGCCGCACCACACCCGAAGCTCCGGACATGCAACGTCTTTTGCGTCAGGCGGTTACGCTCGGGTGCCGGACCGCGGTGATGGAATGTTCTTCGCAGGCGATGGATTTTCATCGCTGCGATGAGTTGCATTACGAGGTGGCGGTTTTCACAAACCTCACGCGCGATCATCTCGACTATCACAAGACGATGGAGAATTACTGGTACGCGAAACAACGTCTGTTCGATGGCCGTTTGGGATCAAAGCCAAAGACTTCAGTCATCAACGTTGACGATCCTTACGGCGTCGAGCTGGCCAGACGCCTGGAGCAGGATGGGATGCGCGTGGTGCGTTACGCGGTCAAGTCGGACGCTGATGTGACGGCGCGTAATCCGGAGTTCTCTTTGGCCGGCATGGAGTTTCGTCTGCGCACACCTGAATCCGAGATCGATTTTCATTCTCCTCTGGTTGGGCCGCCTCACATCTACAACACGCTGGCTGCCGTCGCCAGCGGGTTAGCGTTGGGCTACAGCCTTGAGGTGATTACCAAAGCGCTGGAGAAATGCACCGGGGCACCCGGGCGTTTCGAACGCGTGGCGCACGATGGCAACTTCGCTGTGGTCGTTGACTATGCACACAGCGACGACGCGCTCCTGAATGTTTTGCGAACCGCGCGCGACGTAACCAAAGGAAGAATCATCACGCTGTTTGGCTGTGGCGGCGACCGAGATAGATCGAAACGCGCGCCGATGGGCGAAGCTGCGGGTTCGTTGAGCGATGTGGTGATTCTGACTTCAGACAATCCGCGGACAGAAGATCAAAACCAAATACTTTCAGATGCCGAGGCCGGCATTCAAAAGACCGGCAAGCCCTACGAGAAGATTGCCGATCGTCGCGAAGCCATCTTTCGCGCGATCGGCCAGGCGCGCAGCAACGATCTGGTGATGATTGCCGGCAAAGGCCACGAAGACTATCAAATCATCGGCCGCGAAGTCTTTCATTTCGACGACAAGGAAGTCGCGCGGGAAGCTCTTGAGGGCGTGGACGCCGCAAGCTAGAAATTTGGAGTGCGCCGGCTTAACGGCGCTTTGTATTTCTTAGGTGTTCGTGGTCAGCGAATCCAAAGCGCCGTCAAGCCGGCGCACTCCAAATTAGTTTTTCAGCACCCTGCTAAAGTTTGCCGGTGGACTTTAGCGCCAGCTGCCAGGCTTCGCTGTAATGCTCTATGGCCTGATCGTAATCCCTCCCCCGGGCCTCCAAGTCTCCTTTGATAAGCTCTATGACCGCTCCAAAAATAAACAACAGGTTGCCTCGCTCATCCTTCGCGTCTTTGATGGCCACCAGGGCGAGCACCATTAGTGATAGTATCTGCCCCCGGTAACGCAGACTGTCCAGTCTGCGTTTGATGAAAGGGTGCGCAGACCGGACAGCCTGCGGTACAAGGCAAACGGTTCAGTCTTAGTCTCTGGTTAGTTTCTTGCTCTGAGTCTTTCGAATAAAAAGCGAAAAAGTGTCGAAAACTTCATCCGAAGGTCTGGTCCGCGGCATTCGCAAGTGGGATCTGGTCGCGTTCACCGTCAATGCCGTAATCGGCGCCGGCATCTTCGGATTACCCGCCAAGGCTTATGCGCTGATTGGCTCGTACAGCCTGATCGCTTTCTTCGTCTGTGCGTTTGTTGTTCTGCTCATCATTCTTTGCTTCGCCGAAGTTGGCAGCCGCTTCGACGAAACTGGCGGTCCTTATCTTTACGCACGCGAAGCTTTTGGGCCTACTGTCGCATTTGAAGTGGGTTGGTTGAGTTGGCTCGCGCGGGTGACGGCGTTTGCCGCGAATTGTAATTTGATGGTTAGTTACCTCGCGTACTTTTGGCCGCCTGCTAACTCAACAATCCCGCGCGCACTGATCATCATTGGCGTGGTGCTGGCGCTGACCGCGCTCAACATCACGGGTGTACGACAAGCCGCCATCGCCAGTGACTTTTTCACGATTGGCAAACTCCTGCCGATGCTCGTTTTCATCGGCATCGGACTTTTCTTTCTTAATCCAAACGCATTTTCGTTGGGCTCGCTGCCAACGACGGGCGCCTTTTCACAATCGGTATTGTTGCTGCTTTACGCTTTCACCGGATTTGAAATGGCTGCCGTTCCGGCTGGCGAGATTAAAGATCCGCAGAAACATCTGCCGCGAGCTCTGTTGATTGCGACCGCCGTCATTGCGTTCACTTACATTTTGATTCAGGTGGTGTGTATCGGGACTCTGCCTGAATTGGGAACCTCGACCAAGCCGCTCGCTGATGCGGGACAGAGATTTATGGGCACGGCAGGCGGGGCGCTCATTTCCGCCGGGGCGATCATTTCGATTGCCGGCAACCTGAACGTCGTTTTGCTTTCCGGATCGCGCGTGCCCTTCGCTATTGCCGAGCAGAAACAACTTCCGGCTGTCATCGGGAGAGTTCATTCAAAGTTCTTCACGCCGCACGTCTCGATCATGATAACCGCGGCGATCATGCTGGCGCTGACGCTGAAGAGTTCGTTTGTGGCGGCCTTGACGATTAGCGCGATTGCGCGGCTGGTGACGTACGCCGTGACTTGCGCGGCGCTGCCCGTGTTGCGGAGGCGAGCCGACGTGCCCAAAGCGTTGTTTCACCTGCCGGGCGGGACGATGATAGCGATCGCGTCGTTGGTGTTGGCGGCGTGGCTATTGATGAATAGCACGCGATACGAGGCAATTGCCTCGACTATTGCGGCGGCGGTAGGGTTCGTGATCTTCCTGGTATATCGCGTCTATCGCCGGGGAGCTTCGTAAACCACCCGCCCATCCATAATCGTCATCACAACCTTCACCTTATCGATCTCGTTCGGATCGATCTTGAAAATGTCGCGCGTGAGAATTACGAGATCAGCTAATTTCCCGAGCGCGATCGTTCCTTTCTCGTTTTCCTGAAACTCCGCATAGGCCGAGCCGTATGTGTACGCCCGCACGGCTTCTGCGACAGAAATTTTCTGTTCCGGAATCCAACCAGCCGGTCGTTTGCCGTCCAGTGTGCGCCTGGTCACGGCTGCATAGACTGAGAGCAGTGGATTTAGCGGCGCCACCGTCCAGTCGGTGCCGAACGCCAGCGTGACGCCTTCATCAATCAGCGAGCGCAAAGCGTAAGTCGTTTGCGCGCGTTGCGGCCCGATTCGTTTCTCAGCCCAACGCCCATCGTCGATCGCATGATAGGGCTGCATCGAGGCAATCACCTGGTGACGTGCAAAGCGAGCAATGTCCTGAGCTCTGATGTGCTGCGCATGTTCAATGCGAAAGCGCCGGTCACGTTCACCAGCTTCGTTTTCAACCTGCTCGTAGATTGAAAGAACCTTGTCGTTGGCGCGATCGCCGATTGCATGAATGAGCACTTGCAAGCCGGCCCGATCGGCGCCACGCACTCGTTCGAGCATCGCCCCGTCGGGAAACATTTCGTCACTGGGAATCCCGCCGGTGTTCGGCGCGTCCAGATAAGGATCGAAGAAAAGAGCGGTCGTCGATCCCAAACTGCCATCGGCGAATCCTTTTAAGCCGCCGGTGCGGAGCATGGCGCTGCCGAAGTGTGCACGGACGCCCGTGCCCGCCAGACGATCCCAACTCGGCAAAGGCCAGACCGCGTAGATTCGTGTCTTCAGCTCTCCGCGATCCAAAAGAGTTTGATAGACGCCGACATCAACACCTGACGACATGTCCTGCACGCTGGTCACTCCCAGGCTGGCAGCGTGATTGGTGGCGGCGCGGGCGGCCGAGAGCTTCTCTGCAAAACTGGGCGTGGGGATCACTTTCCAGACAAGACTCTGCGCGGCATCTTTCAGAATGCCGGTTGGCTCGCCAGTCTTTGGATCTCGGACGATGACACCGCCGTCAGGATCTTTCGTCGCCCTAGTGACGCCTGCGAGTTTCAAGGCGACACTGTTTGCGAGGGCCATGTGGATGTCGAGCCGATGCACAAACACCGGCGTATCCGGCGTGTAGCGATCGATCAATTCTTTCGTCGGCAGATTGGCTTCAGGCCAGCTCTCGTGATCCCAATCACCACCGGTCATCCAACGCCCTGGCGCTAGCTTCCCCGCAAAATCGCGAATCCGTTGAGCGAATTCCGCCGGCGATTTGGCGTCGCGAAGGTCTACGCTCGACAGTTGAAAGCCGCCGGACATGAAATGGACATGCGCATCGTTGAAACCGGGCAGCACGAGCTGGCCCTGCGCATCGATCGTCCGGGTCTTGGCTCCGCCGAGTTTCTTGATCTCATCATTCGACCCGACCGCGATTATGCGTCTCCCGAGAATTGCGATCGCTTCGGCGGCCGCTTGAGGCGCAGTCATCGTATGAACATTGGCATTGACGATAATCAGGTCCGCGGCCAGCGCAGGTTTGGCGGCATCGGTGATGAGATTGGTTGACATGAAAGGAATCAAGAGCAGCAGGTACGGAAGAAGTTTTGGAAAACGAAGCAACCTAAGGCCTTGCCTCAAAAGTCCTGGCAAACGAATTCTTGTGCACGCGTTAACTTGCAAAGCGGCTCTGCCGCCGCACATGGCGGTAAGGCTGCGCCTTACCGAGAATCGGGCTTACCTGATTTCGAGGCTGCGCCTCTGATTTTTTCGAGGCGGAGCCTCGAAAAGAACTAATAGGGCTCCCCGGAAAGGCAGAGCCTTTCCGCCGTGTGCTGCGGCGAAGCCGCTGATTGAGACTGCTCAGGACCTTTCTAGGGGCAAAGCCGTCTTGGAATCGGTTCGCGCTGCGCGCTCATTGCGGGGCGAGGGCGCCCGCGCTCCCAGTATTGCCGGGCTCGTCTTACAGTCCGCAATTTGCGTTGATCCCGTCGTTATCACTCCGGGTTCTGACCCGCGGTGGCGTAGTGTATCATCGCGTAAATAACTGCGACAGATCGGTGATGGCAACCAGCGAGCAACAAATAGAAACACAAGACCAGCTAATCGATGAGCTGCGAGAGATTGTCGGCGACGAAGGCGTCCTTTCGGAGCCCTACGAGCTCCTGGTTTACGAGTGCGATGGCCTGCCGCAGCATAAGCACCCGCCGCGCGCAGTAGTCTTTCCTACTTCGACCGAAGAAGTCTCTGAGGTTCTAAAACTGCTTTCGGAGGAAGGCGTCAGCTTTGCTCCGCGCGGCGCCGGCACCGGCTTGTCCGGCGGGGCTCTGGCAATCAATCGCGGAGTGGTCATTGAATTAGCGCGCATGCGCGGAATTCTCAAGATCGATCCTGATAATCGAATTGCGGTGGTCCAGACCGGCTTGGTAAACGCACAGCTTTCGCGAGCGGTGGCTCCGTATGGCCTCTATTACGTTCCCGATCCATCGAGTCAGCCGTCATGCACGATCGGTGGAAATATTGCTGAGAACGCCGGCGGCATTCATTGTCTGAAGTATGGAACGACAACCGATCATGTCCTGGGTGCGCGCGTAGTTTTGTCCGACGGATCGATCGTTGACCTTGAAGCGAACATGCCGGGCCTCGATCTTCTGGGAGTATTTGTCGGGTCAGAAGGGACGTTCGGCATTGCCACTGAAGCCACCTTGAGGTTGTTGCCAATTCCGCCCGCGATCCGTACCTTGCTGGCTGATTTCACTAACGTTGACGATGCCAGTCGCGCGGTCTCGGCCATCATTGCGGCGGGAATGCTGCCGGCGGCCCTGGAAATGATGGACAACGAAATTATTCGGGCCGTCGAGGCCAGCGTCTTCACCGCCGGATTACCGGTTGATGCGCAGGCCGTCCTGCTGGTTGAGCTCGATGGGATCGAAGCCGGCATCGACGATGACGCTGAGAAGGCCGAAGCAATCCTGCTCGCACATGGCGCGCGTTCGGTGCGCCGCGCGACCGACGAAAATGAAAGAAAGAAGTTGTGGGCCGCGCGCAAAGGCGCGTTTGGCGCCGTCGGCCGTTTAAGCCCGGATATCATGATTCAGGATGCCGTCGTGCCGCGCTCGCGTCTGCCTGAGGTGCTGGCGGAAACCTATCGCATCAGCGCTCAATACAAAATCAAACTGGCCAACGTTTTTCACGCGGGTGACGGCAATCTGCATCCGTTGATTTGTTTTGATCTTCGTCGCGGCGACGATCTCGAACGCGTGCGGCAGGCTGGCCGCGAGATTATGGAAACGTGTGTTCGCGCTGGTGGCTCCATCACCGGTGAGCACGGAGTCGGCCTGGATAAGAGCGGTTATCTGCCGTTGATTTTTTCTGACGACGACATGGAAACCATGCTGCGCGTGCGGGCCGCGTTCGACGTTACGGGTCTTTGCAATCCGGGAAAGATTATTCCGTTGCCGCGTGGTTGTGGAGAGGGAAGAGCGGTGGCCACGCAGCAAGTGTCAGAACCGGGAGCGGTAGCGACCGGGCCCAACGGACACGCAAACGGTTTACCCGCGCCGGGGGATTCCCGCGCCAGAACCTCACCGCAGCTTCGCGTGGCCGAACGGCTTAACGAAGTCCGCGTGTTAAATGAACTAAAGCGAATCGTGGGTGCGGCAAATGTTAAGAAGCTCTGCGATAACGACGCGATCGCAAAGACTGAGTTTGCCTCGGACAACCAGGCAGCGTTGGTCGTAACTCCCGAAGCCGCGTCTGACGTTTCAGAGGTGCAGGAATTTGCGCGGCGCGAAGGACTCTCCGTAGTGCCCGCCGGAAATTTGTCGTGGATTGACGTTGGCAACCGGGTTGCCGAAGTTGATCTGATTCTGAGTACGCGACGAATGGCGCAAATGATTCGGCACGAACCTGCCGATCTGGTGGCCACGGCTGAAGCAGGAATCACTCTGACTGAGTTTCAAAGGCAGTTGGCCAAGCGGGGGCAATGGTTGCCGGTAGATCCTCCTGACGATGGGACGGCCACGCTCGGCGGAATTGTGGCCACTGGTTTGAGTGGCCCACTGACGGCCGGTTTCGGCGCGTTGCGTTCATTTGTTATTGGCTTGCGAGCGGTGCGCGCAGACGGTCGATCGATCAAAATGGGCGGCCACGTCGTGAAGAATGTCGCCGGCTACGATCTCTGCAAACTATTTACCGGGAGTTGCGGCGCTTTGGGTGTGATTACGGAAATCACTTTCAAGCTGCGGCCGTTACCGGGTGAGAGCCGAACGATTTTGGCGTCGGGAAAGCGAGATTCGGTAATCGAGTCGGGCCGTCTAATTGCAAATCAATTCTCGCCCGTTGCGGTTGAGGTGCTTTCCTCGGGCCTGGCCGCCTATCTGACGAACGCTGCGAAACCTGGTGGATTCGGATTGTTAGTGAGATTTGCCGGCTCGGCCCGCGCCGTTGTCACGCAGACTGCGCAGGCGTTAAAGCTGCTGCGAGACGCGGGCTTGCATTGCGAAACCTTTGACGATGACCTGCCGCTTTGGCGGGCTGTGAGCTCGGCGGGATCAGAGGCTGCGCGCGACATTAGTTGGCGAGTGACAGTGCGACCGGCGGATTTGCCTGCGTTGGGGGCGGAGGTTTCGGAGCTTGAGGAGGACGAAGCGTCGCACGTCCAACTTCAATGGCATGCAGGTTTGAGCGACGGGCGCTTGCGGGCGAGCGCGCGAGCTCCGGTCTACCCGGGCGAAACTGCGCGCGCGCTTGAACGGTTACGACAAAGAGCGGAAAACCTCGGCGGAAAGCTGGTAATTGAAAGAGCGCCCATCGAAGTCAAAAACGAGATCGATTGCTGGGGAAGTTTCGGATCAGCGGCGGAGTTGATGCAACGAGTCAAGGCTCAACTCGATCCGGAGGATAGCTTGTCACCAGGAAGGTTTTTCGCGTGAGTTTTGCAAAGTGTTTAGTTCTAGTCGATCGCACGTTGGGTCGCTTCGTCCCGTTAGGGACGAAATGTTTATAGAACCTGTGCCTCTGTTTTCTTCATCGGAGCTCCTTCAGGAGCGAAATGTTCCTATTCACATTTCGCCCCTAAAGGGGCTCAATTGATTTATTTCGGATACGGTTCTATAAACATTTCGCTCCTGACGGAGCGCAGATCGGATTGCCGGTGTCGATGCAACGCGTCGTGGTTGTCTTGTTTACTGATATTGAGGAGATCTCATGAAAACGTTAGCTTGGCGGAATCTTCGGCTGATTTCAACGACCCTTCTTTGCGCGGCCGTAATGAGCCCGGCGCTCTTCCGGACGCCACTTCAAATCAACACAGCCCTCGCCGCCTCCCGGGAACCGGTGCGTGCGCGTCATGGCGTCGTCGCTTCGACCAATGAGGTCTCTTCAAAAGTCGGCGTGGACATCATGAAGCAAGGCGGCAATGCGGTCGACGCCGCTATAGCCGTGGCGTTCGCGCTGGCGGTGACGCACCCGGCCGCAGGCAACCTCGGGGGCGGCGGTTTCATGATGATTCGTCTGAAAAACGGCCGCACGACCGCAATCGATTACCGCGAGATGGCTCCGGCGGCGGCGACGCGAAATATTTATCTCGACCAGAACGGAAACGTGATTCAGGGCGAGGGCGGTTCGATCGAGGGCTATCGCGCGGCCGGCGTTCCGGGAACGGTGCGCGGGATGGAACTGGCTCTGAAGAAATACGGTTCAGGAAAACTGTCGTGGTCGCAACTGATTGAACCGGCCCGACGTTTGGCAGCGAATGGATTTGTCGTCACTAACTCGCTCGCTCGTGGGCTGCGCGGCAATCGCGAATATCTTTCCAGGTATCCCGAGACCAAACGAATCTATTTGAACAACGGAAAGTTTTACAACGAAGGCGATTTGTTTGTTCAACCTGAACTCGGTGCCACCTTCACGCGTTTGCAGCAACGGGGGCCGAACGAGTTTTATACCGGTCAGACGGCGCAATTGATTGCAGCCGATATGAAGCGTCATAACGGATTGCTGACACTCGATGATTTGCGCGGCTATGTCGCGAAGGAGCGAGAGCCTTTGCGCGGCAGCTATCGTGGTTATGAAATCATTTCGATGCCGCCGCCTTCTTCGGGCGGCGCCGTTCTGCTCGAGATGCTCAATATCCTGGAAGGCTACGAATTGAAGAAATTAGATTGGGCGTCGTCCGATCGTTATCACTTAATGACCGAAGCGATGCGCCGGGCGTTTGCCGATCGTGCCGAGTACATGGGCGATACCGATTTCGTGAAGGTGCCGATCGCTGGTTTGATCGACAAGAAATACGCGGCGCAGCTGCGCAGCACGATCAACGCCGAACGCGCTTCATCCAGTGAGCAGGTCAAAGCAGGGAAGCCGCTCGGTTACGAATCGGACGAGACCACGCACTTCACTGTGGTCGATGCCGAAGGGAATGCGGTCGCCAACACTTACACTTTGAATAATTCGTATGGCTCAGCCGTGGTCGCCAAAGGCACCGGCCTCATCATGAATGATGAGATGGATGACTTTGCCGCCAAGCCCGGCACACCGAATCTTTATGGGTTGATTCAGGGTGAGCGAAATGCGGTCGCCCCGCGCAAGCGCCCGCTCTCAGCCATGACGCCAACCTTCGTTCTCCGCAAAGACGGCAGCCTCTGGTTCACCGTCGGAAGTCCGGGCGGTCCGACGATCATCAACACGGTGCTCGACGTGATCACCAATGTGATTGACTACGACATGAATATCCAGCAGGCGATCGACGCGCCGCGGATTCATCATCAATGGCTGCCTGATGAATTGGTTTATGAGCCTTACGGCTTGTCCGGTGATACGCAACGCGCGCTGGCCTCACGGGGTCACAAGCTGGTCGATAAGCCGCGTTACCTCGGCGATTGCGAAGGGATCATGATTGAGGAAAAGACCGGGATTCGTCTGGGCGCAACCGACCCAAGGCGGAGTGATGGGTTAGCGGTTGGATATTGAAGCCACGGTCTGACTCCTGATCTCTGATGCTTCTGACTTCGTCTCCCGACTCCGGTGTCCCCGGCTATCTCACCCGATTCAGCTTTCGGAGCAGTTCATCTTTCCCCGGCGCTGCAGTCTTCGCGAGCGCCTGCCGCAAAGACGACAGAGTCTTTTTCAATTCCGTGCGCTGCATGACCGCGTCCTTGCCGCTATCCTTGCCATTCGCTGTGTCGATGACCTCGTTGGTGAGCGCCTCGCTCAGTTCATTCGCAGCTTCGGCCGCGTGCGTGCCGCGCGGGTGCAGACGCAGATACTCAACGTCTCCCGACATCAAGAAGAAATCGCAGACCTCATCACTCTCGCAATCAGAGGGCTGCATGTTATGCGCGGCCTCCCACGCAATGCGATCCGCGATCGGCAGCGCGTGATATTTCGCTTCCAGGTTCCAAAGCAATTCCGTCTTCAGGTTGTATCCGCCGGCAAACCCATTCTCGATCACTTCCGCGCCGTGCGCCCGATGCCACTCGCGATAAGGCGACTTATCCTTTACATCGTTTGGAATGCTCTCAGCCCACTTCGCCAGCGCCAGCAGCTTGAAAAGCTCGAACTCAGCGCGCATGTTCGCATCCTTCGCTTCCGCAATTGAACTCACCGCGAGGTTGTAAATCTCCTGCCGGTCGGCAAACTCCGTGTTCTCGGCTTTGAGACGTGCTTCGAAAATCTGGCGCAGCAGTTGTTCGCGGCGGCGAATGTCGTAATCCAGCAGCAAACCGCTAAACAGCCAGCCCGTCTCGCCATTCGGCAGGTTGACGCGATACCAGTAATCGCTCCTGCCGCCAATGGTGTCCTGGTTAGCCGACCGCGCCACCGCGCCGACAATCGTGCCGAGTTTCAGCCGGATAATTTCTTCCGCGGCCACCTGTGGCCCACGCCTCGCCCGCATCGCCGAAACAGTAGTGATCTTCGGCTGCACCGGATCGAGTTTGATCTCATCATTCTGCGCCATCAAAGGCGACACCTGAGCAAAAGCGATGACAGCGAGTGAGCAAATGAATGCGGGGATTACCGATCGATGCATCATATATTTTCTCCTTTGAATTAAGATTCTTGAGGTCGAGGCCGCAGGCTATCAAACGAATTTCTTGCCAGGGTTGTCTCCTTTTAATCTACGTGTCAGTTACTTGTTGTCCGGACCGCGCGCCGCCAATTTAGCCAGCGGCCCGCCGGACCGGATGACCTTCGCAAGGCGGCCGCGTTCTCGTGTGGTTTCAGGTTGGCAATTACCGAAGGATGTGCCACGCTCCGGCAACTTTTCCAAACATGAAGGTGCCGGCATATTGGCCGCCTTTGCCGTCCTCACTTCTCACCAGTGGTTGACCCCCGGCTTGAGTGACTTTAACCAGTCTTCCGCCGGCCACCGGCGTGAAGACCAACGCGGATTCTTCCAATGGGTCTACCCGGTACCCGTCGGATTCAAAGAGAGACTTGAAAAATTCACTCTGGCCCATGACCAGCATTTCCTCTTCGATGTCCATGGCCCTGGCCATCTCTTCTGAATTCAATTTCAGCAGCTCTGTCAGCGCTGCCAAATCTTTCTCTGAGAATGCACGGTGGGCATTCCTGATCAGTTGCACCAACTCCTGCTTATCTGATTCGGTGAGCGCGGAAGGCGGAGAGTCCTGCCAGCGCCAACGCCCGAAAGATATTTCGACCTGAAACTCTTTGGTAAAAACCGTGGCCAGTGGTTCCCCAAGCGGATGGGCGACGAGGTCCCAGACAAGCTCAATGAGCGCGTCTTTCGGGTCAGGCACTTTGCCGGGCTCACCACCAAATAGCCTTAACTGAAATGAACTCGAGTCCTCGAGATCGCCACCCGAAGACAATCCCAACCTGACCTCTAAAACGTTAGTGCCTTCGACTATCCAGTGGTTAATGTTCCTCTGTGAGTTTACGGGTCTCCTATCCGGCGCCGGACCAACCGGAACGTCGTTGAGGAGAATTTCAAAGTTGAGTGAAGCGCTCTCAACTGCTATGACGTAAAGGAACGATGAAGCCATTTACTCCTCCTTTGCAGTCATCATCAGCGACTGCGAGCAATCAATGTGGAGTTGAAGAGCCTGCGCTATTGCGAGTCCGGTTGAATGAGTTGTTAGACATCGAGTTAGATTGTCCTTTTAGTCCACAGGCTCTAAGTAGCTGAATGTCACCAGCGCCTCGGCCACTTTCGTTCCGTTCATGAATTTTGACAGGCGCCCTTTTATGCTGACGCTGACAGGCTCGTCCTTAGCGGTTGCCGCATTGAAGACCGTGCCGCTGAACTGAAAGCTGATACCCCTAATAGCCTGCGACTCAAACGTGATCGCGTCACTCTCCATCGCCGCCTTTTTCAGCTTGAACGTGAGCCTCCTTTTTCCTTGAAGCTCACCCTCGAGGCTGGTGGGCTTGACTGCGATCATACGTTTTTTGTCCGGCGCGAGCTTGAAAGAGCCGCCCTCAAGGTAAAGGTATTCGATTTCCCTGAAATCTCTTGGTGTCTTGCCGTCAATAGTGAAGCTTCCGATGCCGAAGCTAAAAACACCGTTATCCGACTGCCCTTGAGTTCCTGCAACGATCACTCCGCTGTTGAGCCCTACTGCCCGCACCTGTGTGCCGACAGCAAACACCAGTGACGCTATCACCGTCAGGGCATGCGTGCGCTTGAGTTCTTTCATCTAGTCTCCTTTCAAAGTAAGAGTAATCTCCTCCACCGCTTTGGTGGCCTCGGCCAGGCTGGTCCCTGTGCGGTCCCGGTAACGCTCACCGCTTCGAGTTTATTTCCGCTCCGCCACAGATCCTTTATGTCTTCCAGGTCCGGGCGTGACGGCGCGGCCCTCTCTTTCTCCTCCAGCCCCGGTTCCCGGAGCAGGAAATCCACCTTTTTCTCAAGGCGGGCGAGGCGCTCTCCGATTTCCAAGTCTCGATGTAAGTCCATATAGCTATGGCCGGCTTAGCGCACGAATGCCGCCAACGGGCCGTCGGGCCGAATCACCTGTCTAAGTGAACCATACGGCACGACGACAGTTGCGTGGCCCGCGCCCGGCGGGCCAATCTCAGCCGAGTCAAAGATTAAGTTCAGACCCTCAGGCGCGATCATCCACGTCTCTTCGTCGCCGACGACGTGATCGACGGAGAGTTGCAACCTCTCGTCCGTCGCCCACTCGTCGCCCTGGTGCTGCTTTTTCAGGTCACGCAGGCAGTAGTTGCTCACAATCTTCTCGTAGTCGGAGCCGGGGCGGAACAGTTCCTCGAACTTGATCGTCCGGCTACGCTTCAGGTCGTAATTGATCGTCTCAGAGACGGCGTTGCGCTGGCCCGCGCCGCCGTAATAGAAGTAGTAGATGAGATCCACGCTGACGAGGTCGTCGTTCGCCAGTCCCACTTCGTAGTTCAGGTCGAACTCGCTGCCGTTCCCGCCTTCGAGAAACTCCTTGCGATAGTCAGCCAGGGCGGTCATGGCCTTTCCGCGGATTATTTCGTTAAATCGCAGAACATTTGCTCCGCCGGCTCCCTCAAGCTGCGGGTACTCGATGGTGATCTCGTACTCTGGCTGTCCCTTCCGATTCTTCTCGCTGATGGAACGCGTCATGAGCCGCAGCGGTCCGCGGAAGGCTACCGCATAGACCGTGAGGCCAAAGTCCAGTGCGCCTTTGCCGTCCGGCTTCGACCATTTTCCGATCAGCAAGTCCCCGCAACCTTCGCAGTCCGAAGGCCTCCACTGGCCTTTGAAGACGCCCGTCTGAGCGCCGCCCGCGTCGTACTCGCGCAGAGTGAAGTTGCCGTGCCCATCTATCTCGCCCCGCAGCGCGAGGTCTTGACGAACGCGCTCATAGAAGTACGAGCCGGCAAGGTTCCCGCCGTCGCGGTGCAGCCGCATCTGGATGCGGTACTTGTTGCCGAGTTTGCCGCTGAAGACGCGATCGGCCTGCGGAACTTGCGCCGCCGCGGCCGTCGCGAAGAGCGACAGACAGGCCGCGGCGGCGAGACACGCGCGCGTCAAGAAATGGGTTCGACTTCTCATAACTGACTCTCCTCCGCGATTAACTGTTCGGCCCGGTACACCTCAGCAAATGGTGACTTCGAGCGTAAAAGTAAACGAGCCCTTATTGGCAATCACAACGATTCCGTAGTCATTCGTGTACGGCACAGTGCCTTCCCAGTCGGCGACGTTCTCCGCACCCGGCAGCACGTCGGTGCTCTCCTCGGCCGACGCCGGCTCCGGCGAGATCTGGAAATAGACGTTATGCTTCTGAGAGGTACCGCGCACAGTCAGGTGCACAATCATGTGCTGTCCTTTGCGCGCGCGCAGCTCGTAGCAGGGAGACTTTTTCGCGTCCACCTTTCCGTTAATCACGGCGGTGGTGCGCCCGCGCGCGAAGCTGATGCGCGAGCACTCCTGCGCGCGAGCCTGCGTTGCGCCGAGTAGTAAGAGCGCGAGGAAAATAGTGGCGGAAATTTTCATCATGCTTCGTCTGCTTTTCATTTTGCTAAATCTCCTTTTCAGGGTTTTACGTTCATGGTTGATTCAGTCCGAGAGACAGGCCGCAAACCAGGAGCGTGCCGTCGGGCCACTCTTTGAAGTGGAGCGCCCCGCGCTCGACACGCACGTAGATGGCGCGCGTCGTCACCCCCGCCAGTTCCGCGGCGGCGTCGGGCGTGACCATCAGGCTTTCGGCGCCGCAAGGGCCGCACCACGCCCGGAGCGCCCCGGCCCTGCGCCGGAGGATCACGGTCGTCTCGGACTCGATGGTAATTTCCGTGCGCTTCAACTTCTTGGCCATTCGGCCTCCCGCGGGCCTCGGGAAAAAGCTTGCCAGCCGCCGACACCCGGTCTTAAAATGCGACCCTCTCTAGACCCGACGGTGGGCGGGGCCGCGGCCGAGTTGCACTGGTTGTCACAAGTTGTCCACACGGCGGCGAACGATAGCCGCGCCGGCCCTTGAAAGTCCTAAAAACGGCCGTCAAGAAGTTCTCAAGAAGTTCTCAGGATGGAAAACATCGGAAAAAAGGGCGAAAGCTACGAGTTCGGCCCCTTCCGCGTGGACGCCAGCCAGCGCCTGCTCTTTCGCGAAGGCCGCCCCGTCCCGCTCGCCCCGAAGGTCGTCGAGACTTTGCTAGCGCTCGTCGAGCGCGATGGGACGCTGGTGACAAAGGACGAGCTCATGCAGAAGCTCTGGCCTGACTCTTTCGTCGAGGAGTCGAACCTGACGCAGAACGTTTTCCTCCTTCGCAAGGCGCTGGGCGAAGGCGCTGGTGGGGCGAAGTACATCGAGACGATAGCTCGGCGCGGCTACCGTTTTGTTGGCGAGGTCAGACACTCGCACCCCAACTACGGCGAAGAGCTGATCTTCACGAGTCGCATCCGCACCCACATCCTCAGCCAGGAGGAAACGATCGATGGGGCCGCGGAGGACGCGGAAGCGCCGCATGCCGACGGCGGCGTCATCCGAAGGAAGCGCCCGGACGTCGTCGAAGCGAACCCACGCGAGTGGAGTGAGTCTTCAGTCGGGGCATCCGCCGCGCCTGCGCTCGCGAGCTTACGCAAGCGCGCGCCCTTGCTCGTGGCCCTTGCCGCCCTGGCGTCGTTGCTGGTCGCCGGAGGTTTCGGTCTGAGTCGCCTCTTGAGACGCGAGCCATCGCTCGCCGGCCGGCAGGGCGAGCCACCCGGGCGCGCCGCCCCAGTGCCGGAACTCAGACGGCTGACTTACGATAGTAAGGCTCTCCACCCGGCCCTCTCTCCCGACGGTGCGTACGTGGCTTACAGGTTTCGCGACGGCGAGCGGGAGAGCGTCAGACTGAGGAACATTGCCAACGGCAGCACCGTTGAGGTCTTGCCGCCAACCGCCGAAGGCTACGCGAATCTTGCCTTCTCGCCGGACGGCGGCTATCTCTATTTCACGACGTTGCTTAAAGGCGTAAAGCAAAACGTCATCGCGCGCGCGCCCATCTTCGGTGGAACGCCGCAGGAGGTGGCCAGGGAAATATGGAGCAGCTTCTCGCTCTCGCCCGACGGACGACAGGTCGCTTTCATCCGTGGCTATGATACGGGGCAGGAGATGCGGCTTATCATTGCCGACCTGGACGGTGGTGGCGAGCGCGAACTCATCAGGAGTAAGCACAGCGATCTCTGGTTCGAAATATGGACTTCCGGCCCTGCATGGTCGCCCGACGGAAAGAAGATCATCGTCCTCGCCGGCTCGAAACGACCGGCTGGGGATTCCGAGTACCTAATGGAGGTTCAGGTGGGCGATGGCTCGGCCAGGGAGGTGCCGGGGGCGCATTGGCGCTCGCTCTCTCAGGCAGCGTGGCTCCCTGACGGTACCGGACTCGTCGTCTCGGCGCAGGAGCGGCAGGGTGCGCCTTACCAGCTCTGGCTCGTCGCCTACCCCTCGGGAGAGATGCGCCGCCTGACAAACGACCTGAATGCCTACGACAAGATCAGCGTCTCGGCGGACTCGCGCCTGCTCGTCGCGCAGCAGGTAAATGACGTCACTCACGTTTGGGTCTCACGCGGAGGCGACGCGGCGCGCGCGCGCCAGCTAACTTCGGGCACGAGTGACAGCGACGGCCGCAATGGTCTCGCCTGGACTCCGGACGGGCAGATTCTCTTTGCTTCGACGCGCAACGGGGCTTACGACATCTGTGATGAAGGCCGACGGGACGGGTGAGCGCCAGTTGACCGCGGACACCGGCGGCGCGAACTGGCGACCCAGGCCGACGCCCGATGGACGCTACATCGTTTTTACCTCGATGCGCGCGGGCCGGCAGAGCGTCTGGCGCATGGATGTGGACGGGAGCAACCCCGTGCGCCTCACGGCCGGCGAAAGGGAGGGCAGCCCTTACGTCTCGCCTGACGGCCGTTGGGTCTATTACACAAACTACGCGGTTTCGCCGGCGGCCATAGAGAGGGTGCCGATTGCCGGCGGGGCGGCGACCGTGATATCGGGCGCCTACTCGGCAAGCGATCCGGTCATCTCGCCCGACGGGCGGTTCGTCGCCTACGAGCATTACGATGACGCGAACGGCTTTCGCACTGCCGTCATCCCGGCTGAAGGCGGCGGGCCGCCGAGGGTCTTCGACTTCCACGCCTATCGCGGCGGCGCTCGCTGGATGCCCGACTCGCGGTCCCTCGTCTACATCGACGATAAGTACCCCGGAAAACTCTGGCGACAGCCGGTCGCGGGCGGGCCGCGCCGCCTGTTTGCGCGCGACGCCGAGGAGCTAGCCTACTTCGATCTCTCGCCTGACGGCCGTGAGCTCGCCCTCGCGCGCGGTAAACCCTACAACGACGTCGTGCTCCTCACGAACTTCCATTGAGCTGGGAAATGCGCGCTCGATTGGGCCGGAGGAAAGTCGACGGTCTTGCTATAATCCTCACGGGCTAAATCAAACGGGATCATCTTGGCAGATCAAAAAACCTCTTTACTCGCTAAAGCATTCGCTGGAGAAGAAGAAAAAATCCTGGCCTGCGTTCACTGCGGGCTGTGTCTCGAGGCCTGTCCTACTTACGTCATCACTGGCGATGAGAACGACAGTCCGCGCGGTCGCATTTATTTAATGCGTGCCGTTAAGGAGCAGCGCCTAGCGGTCGATTCGTTGGCTTTTGAGACTCATATCGACCGTTGTCTCGGCTGTCGCGCCTGCGAATCGGCCTGTCCGGCAGGCGTTGAGTACGGGCATTTGCTCGAGGCGGCACGTTCAGAGATTGTGCGAGGGCAAGCCAAACCAACCGGTGTCTACCGGCTGTTCTATTTTGGTCTAAAGCACGTCTGGTCCCGGCCGGGAAGATTACGGGCAGCGTTTACTCTCGGCCGTTTGCTGCGCGATTCAGGAATTGCCCGGCTGCTGATGCGGACCGGGTTTGCCGGCAGCATCTCGAAAAAGTTTGAGTTCGGGCTGGCCTTGCTGGAGGGCTCAGGAGTCAGTACCGGGAGCGGTAGCGACCGGGTGGATCGAGCAGGCAACAGGCCTACGAACCCCGCACCAGATGGAACCGTTCCGACAGGGGGCGTGCCGGTCATGCTCTTCAAGGGATGCGTCACCGAAGGCCTTTTCAAAAGAGTAAACGACGCGACCAGCAGAGTCCTCAAGGTAAACAGTTGCGGTGTCCGGGCGCCCGACGCGCAGGTTTGTTGCGGCGCTCTGCATGCACACGCCGGTGATCTTGAAGGTGCTCGCAAGTTAGCGCGCCAAAATATTGACGCCTTCAACGAAAACGACGCGCCGGTTGTTACCAATGCCGGCGGCTGCGGTGCGATGTTAGCAGGGTATGGCCATCTACTCGCAGATGACGACGTTTATGCGCAAAGGGCAAAGAGGTTTAGCGCGCGGGTACGGGATATCGGTCAGCAACTCGAATCTATCGGTTTCCGCAATGGCGTTTATTCAGGGTCGGAGCGCACCACCTATGATGCTTCCTGTCATCTTTTGCACGGACAGCACGCCTCGACTTCATCAATGAAGATGCTTTGGGCGATTCCTGATTTGAATTTCGCGCCAATGAAGGACAGCGAGGTGTGTTGCGGTGGAGCTGGTGTTTACAATTTGCTGGAACCGGAACTGTCTGAGCAGGTGCTGGCTGACAAAATTCTAAACATCGAGCAGTCAGGTGCGACCATCCTGGCGACTGGAAATCCGGGATGCCACATGCAAATCGCTGCCGGCGCAAAATTGGCGGGAGTGAATTTGCAAGTTTGCCATCCGGTTGAGTTGTTGGATGAATCTTACCGGCGCGCAGGTTTTTATGACTGAGTCGATCAATATTGCGCCAACACCCCTCCGACGAAGGTTGCTTTAACGTTCAGCTCCGCATCAAGGGCCACCAGGTCAGCGCGCTTTCCGATCTCAATCGAACCCCGATCGTTGAGTCCCAGTAGTTGCGCCGGGTTCGTTGCGGCCATGCGAGCGACCTCTGTTTCCGAAACCTCAAGCGAGCGCATCAGTCGCACCGCATCCAGCATAGTGATCACAGAACCGGCGATGCTTCCGTGAGCGTTCTGGGTTCGGCCTTCCTTCACCACGATCGTTTCTCCCCAGACTTCGTAATTACCGTCACCTTTGCCCGCGGCGGCAATGGCATCGCTGATGAGGGAAATTCTGGCCGCACCTTTGCCGCGCAGAATTAGTTTGATTACCGAAGGATCGAGATGAACGCCGTCGGCGATTAGGTCCACGGTCACTCCGTCGTTGATTAATCCCCAACCCACCGGACCCGGAGCGCGATGATGCAGCGGAGTCATCGCATTCATAAAATGCGTCATGTGGCGCGCGCCGGCGTTACAGGCCTGGTCCAGTGTGCTTAATGGGGCGCGGGTGTGACCGATAGACGCGATCCATCCACGTCGATTTATCTCTTTAATCAAATCGATTCCGCCTTCGATTTCCGGGGCCAGCGTCATCATATGAATCGCGCCCGGAGTGCTTAACACCGGTAGCTCATCAAGATCGCTCACGCTCCCGAACGTCCGAAAGTGTTCGCGATGAAGCGCGCCGCATTGTTCACTGTTGACGAACGGGCCTTCGTAGTGAACACCCAGTGGCACAGACTTCAGTCTGTGATCGCCGGGATTCTCACAGACCGAAATCTGTGCCACTGCTTGTTCGATCGAACTGATGGCGTGCTCATATTGCTCGAGCGAAGCAGGCACAAAGGTCGGCAGCCATCCCGTCACTCCCTGAGTTGCTAGAAATTCGGCAATCTGAAGCAAGCCCTCAGGGCTTGCTTCCATGGTGTCTACGCTGACCGCGCCATGAATGTGGACGTCAATGAAGCCGGGGAAAAGAGTCAGATTCGCGAGGTCGACGGTCGATTCGTTCTTGATCGACGGGCGCGATTCAGCATCGAAAATGCGGGCGATGCGATCACCGTCAATTAGTATGCTGCCGGGCTCGGTTACGTGGTCTGGTAAGACAATGCGGGCGTTGCGGAGTAACACGGTTTCGGAAGAGTTCACTGCTTTCCGTTGCGGCCGTTGCTGATTTGACGTTCGACGACGTTGATGAGTGCATTCAGGCGTTCGTCGGTGGATTTTGTGGTCTCGCCCAAGCTCGCAATCTGTTGAGACTGGGCCTGAATTTCTTTTTCGTGTATCTCGGCGATGGCCAGCAGGGCACGGATGCCTTCTTCAGTGCGCGACCACTTTTCTTCGCTGCGTTTCTGTGTCTCAGCGAGCGCGTCGAGTTTAGCTGCTGTCTGGTCAAGCTTTACAGCAGTCTGGGCCTGCTGCTCGACGATGAAGGTCATTGCTCTCTGCATCTCTTCATTGGTCATGTGGCTTTTCTCACGGACTGCCGATGCGACCCATTGTATCACTCGAACAGGGACTTCTCAGATGGTAGTGCCCTAATTTGCCCAAACTGTAGGGGCGTCGCTCCGTGGGCGCCCCCCTCAGCAAACGAAATGGGGCGCCCACGGAGAGACGCCCCTACAGAATTAAGCCCCTACCTCTCGGATTGTAGCGATGTGCGGCCGATTCATTTCGGTTTCGGCTGCGAGTCGAAGGCCGCCCGACGCACACGTTCAAGATAATCGCCTTGCGGGTTCAGCGTACTTACCGAAACGGTGAAATCGTAAGAAAAAAGAATTATGCCGTCAGCACCCAGGCTTCGGGCCACCCCAATTTTTTCAACGGTCGATTCGGCTGGGATTCGATAGGCGCCGATCCCGGCCCAAACTTTCTTCCCGGCCTCGTGAGCCGTCGCGCTGGCAACCTCCACCTGCTTTCGGAAAACCTCAGTGTCAGTCGTGTAAGCCATCGGGCAGGCGACGTCCAGAATTCCCATCTTCAACCAACGCCGCCAGTCCTGAAAACGACGCGTATAAGCGTTCTCGTCGTTCGCAAATACGGCCGCCGACACGATAACTGTGGGACGCTGTTTCTTGACTTCGCGGTGGATTCGCTGAACCAGGCCGGTGATCTGTTCGCGCTGGAAGTCCGCGAATTTGTCTTTGAACATTTCCGTGGCAGCCAGAGGATCCGTCGCCTGAGCGGCCTGCAAAGACTTTCGCTCCGCGGCAGTTAACCGGGGCTTGAGCCATTCGTGAAAGTTTTCAATCGATGTGCGGCTGTAATCGAAATCCGGACTCGCGAGTCGGACATAATCGAAGTGCATCCCATCGACCGGATACTTCTTAAGTATGTCCATCCAGATCCGATAGATGTGATCGCGGACCTTTGAATTTGCCGGGCCGGTGTACACACCCTCGAGCTCGCCGCGATTAGCTTTGGACCATTCCACAATGCGTTGCCGGTACCGCGGATCGGTGGGGCGCATTTGGTAGAGTTCGGCAGCGACCGGGCGCGGAACGGCCAACCATTCAGGGTGCTTGTTGAAGACATGATCTGGATCTTCGGGCAAAGCATCGAGGTTGGCGAGCAGGCTGGTATTCAACCAGGCGTGAACCTTTAAACCACGCTGGTGCGCGGCGGCGATAGTTACGGCCAGGGGATCGAATTCCGCCGGCTGATCTTTCAACTCAGTCGCGCGCGGTTCCCAACGCGATCGATAGTAAGCATCGCCGCGACCTCGCACCTGGACGATCAGGGTATTGAATCCAGCGGTCGCTGCGCTTTCGATCATCTTGTGAATCTTTTCAGGGCTGGTGAGAGTGCTGCGTACCACCCAAAGGGCCCGGACTTCACTGGTCGGCGCCTGGCCCTGAGCATTCGTCTGACCTGCGCTGACCAGGCACAACGCGCTTATTACGCTGGCGATTGCTACGGAGCTCCAGCGGCGCCAATTAGAAGTCTTCATGTGTTTGCACCTGACCGGCGGAAGGATTGCGAATTGGCATTGTAACATCCGTCACGATGAGCGACTTCAAAATACAGCGGCCGTAAAAACGAATGCCCGCGACTTTCGCCGCGGGCACTCGGTTAAACGGAAATGCTTATCCGGCTAAGAACTAGAACATAAACTTTGCACCCAACTGAATCGTGCGCGGATCGCGTACTGTGCTGATGTTTCCAGCCAGTGTAGACGTAACGTTGGTGCTGGCAATTCCTCTGAAGTTTGTGTGATTGAAAATATTGAAGACTTCGCCGCGGAGTTGGAGATTCTTGCTGCCTTCGCCGAAACGGAAGTTCTTGAAGATCGAGAAATCGAACCGCTTGGTTGGCGGGCCAGTGATCTGCCCGCGTGAACCGTTCCCGGGAACCGTTGCGACACCCGAGGCAACGGTCGGATTCGTCTGGTAGCACGCCGTGTTGTACCACTGTAAGAACGTATGCGGCGCATTTGCATTGGGGTCGCACAGAACGTTTGGCCGGGCTACGGTCAAAGGCGGTGCGATGATTCCGAGTCCCGCTGGATCCCAGTTTGACGTTGCCGGTGAAAACGGCAGCCCGCTCTGGAACGTTACAATTCCCGAAATCTCCCATCCACCAAAAGCCGTGCCCACAAAGTCGTGACGTTTGGCGAACAAGGGAATGTCGTAGATGTAGTTCGCGGTGAAAATGTGACGTCGATCGAGCGTGGCGCGGCCGTAATCAGCAGCGATGTTGTAGGAATTTTGCGGCGCGGTGCTGCGATCGGTTTGATTGTCGGTCAGATTCTTTGCCCAGGTATAAGCAACGCTAATCTGCGAAGCTCCCGAAAATCGTTGTTGAAACAGCGCCTGCATGCTGTGATAGTTAGAGTTGAACTGCGGCGTGATCATCGTGATCGATCGATAGCCGCGGTAAGGTCTGATCTGATCAAGAATGAGTTCGCCGGCCGCACTGTTAAAGGCCGTATTGGCAGGCTGACAAACAGTGGTCGGGGTGGTTGAAGTTCCCACAGCGCAGAGCGTATTAAGAGCTTTGCCCGGAGGCACCTCATTCAATTCATAGCCACCGATCAGGTGGGTACCCTTTGACCCGAAATATCCGACGCTGATCACAGTCTTGTCGCCAAACATCCGCTGAACCTCAAGCGACCAGTGTTGCATGTAGGGATCTTTCCAATTCGGTTGCAGAGCGCGCAGGTTGGGCGCCGCAGCTGGGGCAGTTCCTGGCGGGCAACTGCTTCCGGCAGGCACCGGCGAATTCAAACTCGTAAGGGAAAACGTACACGTTTCCTGGTACGGAGGATTGACGCCGATGTTCTGTTCGTAGGTCCCGTTCAGTACCTGATCGTAGTACATTCCGTAGCCCATGCGGACGGACGTTGTGCCTTTGCCGAACGGATCCCACGCTATTCCAATACGCGGGGCAAAATCTCCTTTAGGCGCCTGCACCACGTATTTGCCGTAAGGCGAGACGGTCGGCGTGCAGTTAACCAGTGATTTGAGATTCTGCGAATTAATGATCAGGCCGTTGCAGAAATTTCCCGTCCCCGCAACGCGGTTGCCGCCTCCGGTAACCTGGGGTGCGGAACCCGCGGAGAACGCTGACGGATCAAAGTTCGAGAGTTGTCCGTTTTTGTCATAGGGCGAACCAAAGTACGAGTAGCGGACCCCGTAATACAATGTAAGGTTCTTTCGGAAACGCCATTCGTCCTGCGCGTAACTTTCAAAAGCAATTTGCCGAAGGTCTGCCGTTAAATCGAAACGTGCCTGACTGAACGTTATGTTGTTACCCATCAAAAAGTTCGCCCATTGCTGCATCGCAGTTCGGCGAGTCGCGTTCGTGTCCTGACCCGCAATTTGTGGCGAGTTGACAACAGCTTGCTGGGCGCTGGTTAAAGTGGTGTTGAGGAACCCGCTAAAGGTTCCCTGGTTGGCGCCGCCCAGGGCATTTTCATTCTTGCGGTAGTACGAGTAAACGGCGCCGAACTTGAACGTATGGGCCTCTTTGCTCCAGGACACGTCGGCTCCAAAGTTGTTCTTGTAAGAGAAGTTGTCGTAGTCGCCGAACGTTGCCAACGAACCAAAGCCGTTTCCGGAGACGGTCGGAACAAAGTCACGCGTTTTCGTATAAGGCAGCGGCGGAGTGATGGGCGAAACGGAGAGCGCCATGGTGCCAATGGTCTTGCTGAGAATTGCGCCATAACCATAGGTCCAACGGCCCACGATAACCAGGTTTGGCCTGGGGATGTAAGTCGCTTGGGCCGTGTGCGTTCGTCCCGGAGAATCAGTCGATGAGGTCGAGACGCCGGGCAAATTCGAGCCGGATGAAAACAATGAATTCACATCGGCTGTCGGAATCTTGTCGCGCTCGTATCGATAATAGAACGACAACTTGTTTGAGGCAGAGTAATCGATTCGGATTATCTCCTGGCGAAAATCTGCGATGCCTGAGGCCGGGTACACCAGCGCGCGTGATAACGCGTCAGTTGGCTGCGGGAGCTTGCTGTAAATGTTACTGAGATACTGCTGAGCGATTGGGTTGATATTTTGCAGTTGCTGACCGGCCGGCAGCACTTGAGTGCAATTGGTCGGTGATATGGCCGGCGTGGCCGTGGCAATGGACGCGCTCAAACAGATGTCGATTGGAAAGATCCCATTGCGCATACTTGTTTCGGGAACCGTGTTTCCGGTAAGCGTCGGGTAACGACGATCCTTGCGGTCCTCTTCGGAAAAGAAGAAGTACGTACGCGCAAGCTTCTTCACCGCCGACCCGCCCTCGCCAAACCTGGGAACATAGACCGGCCCACCAACCGTAAAGCCATAATTGTTATAGCGAAACGGAGCTCGTTTGGCCTTTCCATTATCTTCCCGGCCAAATGGCGGATTTGAGTTGCGATTCGAAATGAAGTCATTCGCGTTCAATATGTCGTTGCGGACAAATTCAAACGCCGACCCGTGAAACTGATCCGTACCACCTCTGGTCACGACGTTAATCTGGCCGCCACCGCTGCGTCCTGACTCGGCCGCGAACAGGCTGCGCTGCACTTTAAACTCAGCAATCGAGTCGACACTGGGATAAGCCTGGATCGTAATGTTCGATCCGCGATCCGTAACGTCCGCGCCGTCAATTGTATAAGTGTTCTGCGCGCTCCGAGCGCCGTTGACGGAAATATTCATCGTGTTGGCCTGGCCGGCCGGGTTGGTCGTACCCACGTATACCTGGTCGGCGAGGTCGTTCGAAACTCCGGGCGCCAACGTGATGAGCTGCACCCAGTTTCGATTATTCAGCGAAAGCTCGCGGGCCTGGTCGCCACTGATAACTGTCGAAACGGTCGGCGTTGATAATTCAACCGCGAGCGGGTTTGCTTCGACGGTAACGACCTCCGCTACGCTTCCAACTTCGAGCGCGATATTCAGGGTGCGGGGAGTTCCCACATCGACCTGGACTTTGCTCGAGATATGTTTCTTGAAACCTGTCGCCTCGATTGCGACATCGTACTTGCCGGAGTGAATATCGCGGGCAGCGTAACCGCCATCTTCATCCGTAGTCGTCGTGCGGATGGGTTCTTTCTTTTGCGGGTCGGTGATGGTCACCGTAGCGCCCTTGACGGCGGCGCCATTGGCATCTTTCACTGTGCCCACGATCGAGCCGGTGATCTCCTGCGCCATGGCTACTCCACTAAAGCCCAGGCACAGAACTATTGTTGCCAGAAGCAAGCACACAAACTTGGGGTTATGTTTCATGATTTGTTCCTCTTAACTGGATGATTCGAAGCAATGTCTACCGTTGCCAACGGCATCGCCGAATACTGCGGGAAGGCCGCAATTCTATTAGTGTAAGACTTACAATCAAAACTAAAAGATTTTATCAGGTCGATAACCGGGTGTAATGACCCCGTCCCGATGACAGCGGCGAGAAAATTTCTTAAGCAGCTTTTCAGAATAATGGATCGACGCTCCATTTTTTCGGACGACAGAGGTGAGATGCTGATCGTGATTTTTTGATTCTCGCGGGCTGAAATGTCGCCTTGAACTAACGTTTTGCGAGCTTTATCGGTTACGACAACAGTGCTGGATAAAAACTCTTGACGCTGAATTTTTAGGCGGTATAGTTGCGTGCAAATCTTGTGCAACGCTGAATTGAATTAGGGTCGATTATGATCGGAACTCGATTTCGCCCGTTGCGCAGCCAACCCCACATTTAGTTTTTAGACCGCGTTGCAGTTCCGATCAACGCATCGCTTCGACCCTCTTGTTCGCCCACCCTTATCGCAGGAGGTTCCTATGTTGAAAACATCAAGATTGATCACGTCGCTCTCGGTAGTCCTAGTGTTCTGTTCAGCGATCGTGGCCCAGACGGGCACATCGAACATCAGCGGAACTGTCAAAGACATGGGCGGTGCGGTGGTCCCCGGCGCGACGGTAACGGTGAAGAACGAAGCTACCGGCGTAACCAACACGCAAACCACAACTGAATCAGGATTGTACTCCTTCGCTTCGCTGCCGGTTGGAACTTATACCGTCACGGTTGAGAAGCAGGGATTCAAGACTCTACAAAAGACAAACAACACTTTGCAGGTCGGTGAGCCTCTGACTGTCGACGGCTCGCTGGAAGTCGGTTCCGTCAGCGAAACTGTAACGGTACAGAGTGGGGCAGAGCAGTTGCAAACCGCCAATGCCACGATTGGAAACGTGATCGAGCAAAAAGCAATCGAAGCGTTACCGCTAAATGGTCGCAACCCGCTCACACTTTTATTGCTCGAGCCAGGCGTGGTGCAGAGATCCTTCGGCGGCGCTGGTTCCGGAGTCCACGTGAACGGCGCGCGCGATCGTGCTTACAACGTCACCATCGACGGAATCGAAGCGAATGAATCTTCGGTACCAAACCCGGTAAGCAATCTCTATCGCATTACTCCTGACAACATTCAGGAGTACAAAGTCACGACCAACAATGCGACGGCTGAAGAAGGACGCAACAGCGGCGCTTCGATTTCAATTGCCACCCGGGCGGGAACCAGCGAATTTCACGGCACAGGTTTCTTTTTTCTGCGCAACGAGGCGCTGAATTCGAATGAGTGGTTCCAGAATGCACAGAAGAATCCAAAGCCTCTAATCAGAATGGACCAGTTTGGTTATGAGATGAGCGGCCCCATCAAAAAGAACAAGACGTTCTTCTTTGGCAGCTATGGATACAACCGGGTCGACTTTACTCAGCCAATCGATCAGACGTTTGGTTTCCCGACTGTTTACACCTCGCAGGCTCGCGCCGGCATTTTCCGTTACTTCGTGCCGGACCCTGCCAATCCGCTGGTAATCGGCGGCACAACCATCACGCGGAACTCGACTTTGCTCGTCGATCCGAGTACGGGAGCTCTGGCGGTACCCCTCTGTGCAACGGCAACCGCGCTCCGGTGCGTGCGTACTTACGACGTTAGAACCGGCGCCAACAACACCGCCGGCCGCCCGATTGATGCCACCGTGGCAAGTTTGCTCACGGCCTATCCGAACCCGAATAACTTTGCCTCAGCCGGCGATGGCCTGAACACTGCAACTTATGCGTGGAATCCGCCGACCGGCATACGTGGACCGGCCATCAACATCAGAGTCGATCACAATTTCAATGCGAACAACAGTATGTTCGGGCGCTACCTCTGGTCTGATTACAATACGCTCAAGGGCGATCCGCTTAATGGCAGACCGCAGGTGTACCCCGACAATCCGCCGTTGGGTGAGGTCTTCCGGCGGACGTCGAACCTCGCGATCAGCTTTCGCAGAGTTCTATCGTCGCGCATAGTCAATGAGCTGACGATGGGTTACGGACGCTTCGGATTTCTGTTTACCCAGGGCGAAGCAAATCCCGCGTGGCCGGACGTGCCACCCTTTGACTTTAATAATCTCAGCGAGCCGTACATCAACACGCCGCGCACGGCCCGATGGGTAACCACGCCGCAGCTTTTGGACAACCTGAGTATCGTTCACGGCTCTCACGTTTTCCGCACCGGCGTAAACTTCCGCTTTTATCGGCACGTCGATCAACGCGGACAGCCCGGCGGAATTAACGTCACCCCGTCGGTGACGTTCTCGCAGACAACTCGCCCCCCATTCATCAGTGGAACCACACAGAATTCCGGTTTTACCTCGGCCGCCGGCATCAACTCTACCGATGCGACACTTTTGGGGAGTCTGATCAATAACCTTTACGGATTACCGGCTTCGATGACTCAGGTCTTTATCGCCGACCTCAAGTCAGACGTTTTCCTGCCGTTTAAGGTAGGCGACAACATCAGCTTGTATGCCGAGAAGCATAACCTCGACCAGTACAACTTCTATTTCCAGGACGAGTGGAAAGTCCGGCCCAACATAACTCTGAATTATGGGTTCCGCTGGGAATACAACCCGCCGGCGAACACTTCGCCCATCGACAATGTCTATGTGGCGGCGACGCCGATTGTTGGAACACCATTGCCCGTTAATCCGGTTGTGAACACACCGGGCGCAGTCAGTTTCGTGAAGGCCAAACACTGGTATGAAGGAAATTTCGGCTTCGCGATTGGACCACGATTTGGTCTGGCGTGGAGTCCTGATTTCAAGTCGGGCTTTCTTCATAAGTTTTTCGGCGACACCAGCAAGAGCGTAGTTCGGCTGGGTTATGGGATCGCCTTCGACACGATTTCGTCATTCCAGGTGACGGCGGCAGCGGGAAGAATTCCCGGACTGGTCCAAAGCTGTACGACGTCTTTCAATGCGACGGCCCAGGCTTTTACGACGATCACCGCCGGTTGCGTCAACTCGCCCGATATCAACAAGACGGTGGCCGGTGGTTTCCCGACACAGTTGCCGGCGCCTGCAGTCAGGCCGACCACTTTGTTGACACCGCCACAGCAACTGCGGACCAACGCCCCGCCTATCACCGTTTTTGATCCAAGCATGAATTTGCCGACGGTGCATGAGTGGAACATCGGTTTTCAGCGCGAGCTGCCCTGGGGCTTCGTAGTGCATGCGGCCTACATTGGCCGTCGTGGTGAGCGGCTGTTTATGGCCTACGATGCAAATCAAACAAACCCGGACTCCATCATTCCTTCGTTTTTGGTCATGCAGCAGAATCGCGCCAGAGGTTGTACTCCAAACGGAACTGGTTGCCCGGCAGGTGTAACGGGCGCTACACCGGAATTGACTGCCCAACTGACGGCGGCCTTCATCGCGTCCGGACAGACAGCAGCGACGGCGGCCACCTCGGCGGTCAACTTCATTAATTCCGCAACCACCACCAGCGAACTCGACATTAACGGTGCGGGTTCTTTTGCCCGGCGCATCGAAGATAATGTGCTGGGGATGAAGCTAAGACCGAATCAGCAGTTTGGTGTCATCACCATGATCGACAACCATGGCGACTCGAACTATAACGCCGCTCAGTTCACCCTGCGTCGTCGCTTCAGCAGCGGACTGGGGTTCGGCATGTCCTACACCTTCGGGAAGTCGATTGATAACCAGTCGGTTGATCCTGTGGGAGCATCGTCCGGCGGCGGCTTATCGACAACCAACTCAAGAACCCCGACCGATATTCGCGATTTCCGTAGGGAGCGTGGGCGCTCAGACTTTGATCGCACCCACGTGCTGACCGCGAGTTCGGTATGGGAGCTCCCGTTTGGTCGGCGCAGGCATTTTCTGTCTTCGTCGTCCGGCGTCGTCAATCAAGTTTTAGGAGGCTGGACCGCGAATGCCATTTACACGTTCCAGTCGGGCGAGCCATTTGCGGTTCGGAGTGGCGCCTTTACCGCCAACGGAAGTCATGAATCGCGCGCCGGAGTCGTCAATCCGACGCAGGCCCAACTGCAATTTCTGTCCGGGTCATCGCTGCCGGGGCCGGTGGTCTTCAAGCCGGTCGAAATCAACCCCGTCACCGGTCAACCATACACCTGCGGAACCAATCCCTCGGTGACGTTCTGCCTGCCCCCGCCGGGACAAGACGGAGCGGGCCGAAACATCTTTGTGGCGTCCAGCTATTGGAACCTCGATCTGGGGTTGATTAAAACTTTCAACGTTACTGAAAAATGGCAACTCCAGTTCCGCATGGAGATGTTCAATGCGTTGAATCATCCGAACTTTGATAATCCGCGTGACGCATCAACAGGTTCGCCCAGCATCAGGTCGAGCGTCTTTGCCTCTACCTGCTGTGCGACCGTCGCGCCACCTTCAACTCAAACGATCGTGCAGACAGGCGAGTCAGCCCGCGTGATTCAGTTCGCGTTTAAGTTCCTGTTCTAAACGTCCACCATGCAGGAGCAGCGAGGCATCGCCAGGATGTCCTCGCTGCTTCCTTTTGTGAGCCCTATGAGAACCGCGCGATTAATTGAGCGGTCACTGACGACCTTCAGCGTGTGCCTGGCTCTGGTTTTAGGCGCTTCGGCGCAGTCACCGAAGGCCGCCAAGATCAAACCTGAAGAAATTGTCGCCCGACACCTTGAATCAATTGGCACCGCCAAGGCTCGCGTCGCCGTTACGACCCGCATTATTTCCGGAACATCGCAAGTAATCATTCGTACGACGCCGCCCGGACAGGCAGTAGGAAAAGCCGTTTTAGCCTCGGAAGGAGTTAAGAGCCTTTTTGGGATGAGTTTTCCCAGCCCTGTCTATCCACGCGAACAACTTGGGTTCAATGGCAACGCTTTCATGGCGGCCTTTTCAACTCCAGGAGCACGTTCGGGATTAGGCAGTTTTTTGATGACGCACGACATCATTTTCAAACAGGGTTTAATGTGCGGCGCGCTCACAACCGCCTGGCCGTTGCTCGACCTGGAGTCGCATCACGCCCAACTCGAGTATGCCGGCACAAAGAAACTGAATGACGAGTTGCTGTATGAAGTTAAGTATCTGCCGCGCAGTAATTCAGATTTGAAAATTACTCTGTTCTTCGAGCAGGACACTTTTCGCCATGTGCGCACCGAATATGAACGGACCGTCTCAGCGCCCATGGGGAAGGTCGAGTACACAAATGTCCAGGAGCGCGAAGCTCGCTACAAGATGGTTGAGGAGTTTTCTTTATTTAAGTCTGAAGGCGGCCTGATGCTGGCGCATATTTACACGATTAAATTATCAATCGATACCATAAATGGAACGTACGTCGCAGAATGGACGATTAAGTTAACGCAGTTTGAATTCAATCAGAAGATTGACCAAAGCGTGTTCAATGTGAGCGCCAACTGACCTCAGATACCTGTTGGATACTTCCAAATCACCTTTCTCCTCGTTCGCTTTGATATCCCGCCGACCTCCAACCCAAAAAACTGGACGATGATGCAGAAAATTGACAAAAAAAGGTTGACGGCTGTTCAGATGGTTATATACTTCCGTGCAAATTTTGATGTCGTCATTTATTTGGATTTCTAGTCCCGACACGCACTTTTCGCAGTAGTGGTTCCCTAGCAGTAGCAAATTCTACAACTTGGTTTTAGCCCGGTCAGGGTCAACGGTGGTTACTCCATTGTTGTTCCTGGCGCCACCCATTTTCCAAAGGAGGACCAAAATGAAAAGAGTTGCGTTCTTTCCAGGGTTGGCGGTTTGCATTGGACTTTCTTTTGCCTTTTGCGTATGTCCCGTCGCCGCGCAAACAGCTTCATCGGGCAGCGTCACCGGTTTAGTTTCAGACCCGCAGGGATCTTCGGTACCAGGTGCCGATGTAACTCTGACGGACAAAGCCACGAACGGAAAACAATCTGCGACCACGAACGATTCTGGTCGTTATAACTTTCCGGTCGTCCACCCCGGTCTTTACGACCTCACCGTTAGTAAGGCGGGCTTCAAAATAGCCAAGATGGCCCAACAAAGGGTGAGTATCGGCCTGGTGTTGACGGTCAACGTCACTATGGAGGTGGGGGCACTTAGCGAAACTGTCGTGGTAACGTCGTCGCCCATCGGCGCCGAGCTTCAGACTGCGAACGCGGCGATAGGGAACACGATTAGCTTAAAAGACCTCGAGCTTCTACCCAACCTTGGACGTGACGCGAGCACCTTGATCGCGCTACAACCGGCCGTAGGCCCTCTGGGGCAGGTTGCGGGAGCCGTCGAGGATCAGAACACGTTTACTATTGACGGTGGAAATAACACGGACGACATGTCCGGTGACACTCGTGGCTATATTGTTAACTTCACAGGTTCCAGCGGCACGCAGACCAACGGTATGGCTTCGGGTGTAGTAGCTACACCGATCGAAACGGTCGAGGAGTTCAGAGTCAACACTTTCGGCCAAACCGCTGACTTCAACAATTCGAGCGGCGCGCAGGTGCAAATGGTCACCAAACGCGGGACCGGCAGTTGGCACGGATCGGGTTACGGATATTACTTTGCACCGAACATCTGGGGCGCACAAACGTGGGCCCTTAATCACACGCCCTATACGAAGGGATCTTCACCCGACAGGCGGCCGTGTGCTGCCGGAACAACCTTGCATGAAGGCGATACAAATTGTGTCATGCCTTCAACGCCCATTTTCCCGAGCCACCGCGGTCGCTTTGGCTTCACGGTTGGCGGTCCGATGATTCCCTTGAAGATTCTGGGGGGCAAGACATACGTCTTTGCGGCGTATGAAGGCTTTCGCTTTCCGAACTCGGCAACCTTCGAAAGAGCGTATCCAACAGACGCCTTCAAGAAAGGGGTCATTCAGGTTCCCGATGCCGCTGGAAATTGGCAGCCTTACAATCTCAACCCATTTCCCGTCACGGTCACCGTCGGAAATCCCCTTTTCACTGGCGCTAATGCGTTACGAACAGTCACTCTGCCGGCGGCGACGGCCACTTGCGCGGCAAGTTACAATGGAGCCGGATGTGACCCGCGAACTCTTGGTTTGAATTCAACCATCACTAAAACCTGGAGTTACCTGCCGACGCCAAACGACCCCACCACAAACGCCGGCGATCAGTTCAATACTCAAGGGTTCCTTGGCACAGTAAAAATTCCATTGACCTCGAACAATTACGTCGGTCGAATCGATCACGACTTCAATGCGAACCATCGTTTCTTCACGTCTTTCAGGGCTTTCAAGTTACTGAACATCACAACTAACCAGGTTGACGTCGGTGGCATCCTTGGTGGTACGCAGGGTGAATACAATGCCACAGCGCCGCGACCCCAACTGAGCGAGTTGCTCGTTTTTGGTCTCACGAGCACGCTGAAACCGACGCTGACGAATGATCTGCGAGTCAGCTATTTGTGGAACTGGTGGCAATGGGCGACTGCCGGCTCAGCGCCTCAGTTTGCAGGCCTGGGTGGGGCACTTGAGATCGCGGCAGCCGGGACCGCAAGTAATGCGGAAGCCACCACCGCGTTGATCCCTTACAACGTGAACAACCAGAGCGTTCGTCAGAGGGTCTGGGATGGTCAGGACAAGATGATTCGCGATGACCTGGCTTGGATTAAGGGCAATCATCTCGTCCAGTTCGGCGGACAAGTTCAGAGAAACTTTGACTACCACACGCGGACCGACAACGGTTTGTCGATCAACAACGCCATCGTCTATCAGATTGCCACAAATCAGATCAATTTTGCGACGGGTTGTGGCGCCGGCGGAACGTCCTCATGCTTGCCCAGCGTCGTGCCGGCGGCCCAACAGGCTCGCTACCGAAATCTGGCCAGCTCAGCACTCGGCCTGGTGGGTTTGACTCAGGTGATGTTCACGCGCGGAGGATCCGACTTGCACCTGTTACCGCTGGGAACCTTTGGTGTGGAGCAAAGCACGATCTGGAGTTACAACGTCTATGCGAGCGACACCTGGAAGATCAAACCAACGGTGACGCTAAACTATGGTTTGGGGTGGACCTATGAAACCCCACCCACCGAGAAATTTGGAAATCAGGTCGAGTTGGTCTATGACAACAGTACGCTGGTTCATGCCGCGGATTACCTGGCAAAACGGAAAGCAGCGGCCCTGGCCGGACAGGTTTACAATCCCACCCTCGGTTATGAAACCACGGCAAACCTGAAAATCAAATACCCATACGAACCGTTTAAGAAGGGCTTCAGTCCGAGGATATCAGTAGCCTGGAATCCAAACTTCAAATCGGGACTGCTCGGGAAGCTATTCGGAGAAGGCAAGACGGTCTTTCGTGGCGGTTACGGACGCGTCTATGCCCGCCTCAACGGTGTGAATCAAGTCCTGGTCCCCTTACTTGGCCCAGGCATTCTGCAAGCGGTGAGCTGCGGAACGGTGAACAGAGATGGAACCTGTTCGCTTCCATCGGGCGCCACCAGCGTCAACCTCAGCACTGTATTTCGAATTGGCACTGATGGGTTGACCGCACCGCTGCCCGTACCCTCAGCGACCTTGCCGCAACCGTTTCTTCCGGGGATTGGCGCTAATATTAAAGCCGGAGATTCCACGGTCCTTGATCCGGAGTTCCGGCCGGCCGCAACCGATAATATCGACTTCACGATTCAGCGTGAGATTTCGCGGAACGTGTACGTGGAAGTGGGGTATATCGGGAGACGAATCCGCAACGAGTATCAGTTGATCAATTTGGACGCCATTCCCCACATGATGACTTTAGGGGGGCAGCAGTTCGCACAGGCTTATAAGAATGTCTACCTGGCGACTGGGCCTTTGGCTGCTCCTGCTGCTGGTACGGCCTACACGGTCACGGCTCAGCCGTTCTTCGAAACGGTGCTTGGTGGACCAGGCTCAGCCTACTGCAATCAGTTGATTCCCGGCAGCACGACTGCTCGATTCAGCAGTTGCACTCAAGCTGTAGCTACTCTCCAGCATGCGAATTTCGGGGCCACGGCCGTTTCGCAAATATGGAATGCGTTGGCCGGCACATCGTCCTGGATCTTGCCCAACGCCCTGTTCAGCACGAACCAGATGTCATCAGCCAATATGGTTACCAGTTTGGGATACGGTAACTACCATGCGGCGTTCGCAACTTTGAGAATGCGCGACTACCATGGTGTTACCGCCATTTCAAACTTTACCTGGGGGCGTGCTCTGGGAACCGCCGACGTAGCCCAACGCAGCAGCTCCAGGACCTTGACGGATCCATACAACATCAGTGCCAGCTACGGTACGCAGAGTTACGATTACCAGTACCTGTTTAATCTGGGCCTGACCTACCAGCCGAAGTCCTTCTTCGGGTTGTATGACTTCAAGAGCAAGCACGGCGTGCTGGGCCAGCTACTAAACGGTTGGGCCATCGCCCCGTTCTTAGTCATGCAAAGCGGCACTCCAATTGGTGTTGGGTATACGGAAGGAAACTGTACTGCGTGCCAGGCGTTCGGGGCGGTGGGAGCTCCTGGTGTGGCTTCGGTAGCTTCGGATGCCGAAAATGCCTCGTTCGTCGGAGCATTTACCGGTGGCCATACGCTTCATCGCAATGTCCCTGGTTCCAATGGCATTGGCATTACCAACTCTGGTGGCTTAAATATGTTCGCTGATCCAGCGGCTGTTTATGCCCAGTTTCGACCGTGTGTTTTGGGACTCGACAATAATTGTGGCGGCTGGGGAAACATTCGAGGCTTCAACCGATGGAACCTGGATGCCACACTTGCCAAGGACTTCAGGTGGAAGGAGCATCTCCGGGTAACAGTTAGCGTCCAGTTCACGAACGTCCTCAATCACTTTCAGGCGGCCGACCCGAGCCGCAACCTAAACAGCCCACAAACTTTCGGAGTGGTAAGCGATCAGGTTTACGCTCCTCGTAGCACGGAATTCGGTTTGCGCATTGGTTGGTAATTGACCGGGCGAATCGATCCCAAATAGAAAACGGGGCCCAGTACTGGGTCCCGTTTTTTGTTATTCGTGCGCCGGATTAAATTTGCGGGCTCCGCGCAAACTATTGGCACTTCCAACTGCACGAGTAGAGAGCGCACTGAGACTTGGCGATCTCAGCAAAGCGCTCTTCGTACTCCTTCGCGTATCCCTCAACCGCGCGCTTTACTTTCCAGACAGCCGTAATGAATTCTTCCTGTCGACGTGGTCACCCAGAAACAGCATTGCTGCCGGAAAAAAAACACCCGCCGACCGTAAACGGCCGGCGGGTGTTCTGACAGAAAGCAGACTTAAGTTAGAAGGTAAGTTTTCCCGAAACTTGTATCTTCCGAGATTGGTTGGTGACCGAGTCGTTGATCCTGCCAAAGATAGTGCTGTTCAGGACGGCAGTCGGGTTATCAAACGATGGGTGATTCGTCAGATTTCTGAAGTCAAATCGCAGATCGAAGTTGACGCGTTCAGTAATCTTGAAGTTCTTGGAAAGCGAAGCGTCGGTCTGAATGTAAACCGGCGCGACGAAGTAGTTGCGGCCGGTGTTTCCAATTGAGCCGGGTACGGGCGCCGAGAACAAAGCTCGTGCGGCGGCGTCAAACCAGAAGTTCCGTGGTGTTGGCGTTCCTTCCAAAACGAGTGTCCCAATATGCCGGTCACACCCGTTGCAGTCGGCGGTCGATTGAACCACATTGCTGACCGTGTTGATCCCTGAATAGACGGTAAATGGTCTTCCCGACATCCAGATAGTTGTTCCCGATATCTGCCAGCCGCCGACAATCGCGTCAAGCGTGCGATTGGCATCCTTGAACCATCGTTTGCCTTTGCCGAACGGCAGTTCCCAGACGTACGTTCCCTGGAACACATGCCGGCGATCAAAATCAGACCAGGTGTAATTCAGACTCCGGTCGCGAAGGTCAAAGGGCGTGCTGGAAGCGGATTGGACGGAACCTGTCGAGACGGTGCTCAACGAAGGATCCCACGATCGATTGTCCTTTGAAAGAGAGAGCGTGTAAGCGAACTGGTAGCCGATGCCGCCGGTGAGACGTCGTTTGAAAACGAACTCCAACGCCTTATAGTTCGAGTAGTCGCTGCTGTCAAAAACATTCAGCCCGCCGGTAAACTGAGGGTACGGCTGAAACACAAAAGGATTGGCAACCGTCTGCGAGATTAGTTGCTGTCCCGCCGCCCCACAAAAGCCGGCCGTGACATCTGCTGCCAGACAAAGCCTTTGTGACACATTCAAAGCCGCGGTGGCCGCGCTGCCGTTGGCGATCGAAGCACTTGCGAGCGTACGGAAGGTGGCAGTGCCGGCGTTGTTCGCGGCATTGCCGGTAAACAAACGGTTAATCAACGGGCTGTTGAATGTGGCGCTCGCCTTAATTGAATTGAACGCGCTCAAAAAGTTTTCGCTGATTCCCGGAACGCCGGCAAAGACATTCACCTGGTTGACGTTGTATCCACCCAACAGGTGCACACCGTGCTTCCCGATGTAATTCACTTCGAGGACATTGCTCCTCCAAAGTTCTCTTTGAAAGCCGATGAACCACTCATGAACTTGCGGGAATTGCAGATCTGGATCGATCACGCTGATTGAGCCAGTGCCAAATGCGGCTGGTTGCCGCAGGGCCGCGGGCGTGCTGGTTGGCGCCAAAGCGGCGATAACCGGGGCAACGTTGCGGAAGAGCCCGCCCCCCTGGCCAAAGGCAGAATTGCTTACGCCGATATTGTTTCCGGGCGTGCTTTGAAAGATAGATGAGCCAAAGAGGAAGGTGGCGATCCTGTCAGACGCGATCCGGTAGTTGCCCCGGATTGAAGTCTTGCCAGTTTTAAACGGGTCCCAGGCGAAACCTACCGAAGGCAGAAACTTGCTGTAGTCATTCTGGAAAACGTCGCCGTTCACCCACGAGATAGAGTTTGAAGGGGCGGCTCCCAACCTAACCGGTTGATTAGGAACCAGAATTGGACGGCCGTCCACACTGGGGTGCAACTTGGCCTCCCAGCGCAGTCCGAGATCGAAGACCAGATTCTCGCGGAACCGCCAACTGTCCTGAAAATAGAAATCAAGTTCAGGGTAAGTTGCCTTGTTAATCCAACGCGTGCCGGCCGGCGCAAAGTTATTTCCGTCCGACACAAAGGCCTGCGAAACGGTGTTAACTCTTCCGAGCAGGTCATTGATGGTGTTTTGCAGCCGCGTCAAATCAGTGGCGTTAATGCTGGTGGTCCCTGAGGCCGGTAGATTAAAAGCTCCGAATCCGGGGCCGTTGCCAAAAGTGACGATTGGTTCGATAGCAGATCCGGCGACTGAGGATCGGTCGTCTTTGTGACGGCTGAATCGCAAGTTCGTCCCACCCTTGAACGTGTGTTTCCCGGTGACGTATGTGACATTGTCGATGAACTGTAACAAGCGCACGCCGCGCGCATTATAGGAAAAGTTTGTATTCGGCGTCGCGACGTTGAGGAACGCGTAAGGAATATTCGGATCAGGGGTCGGCGTGAGAAAGCTGAACGCGAATTTGCTGATGCCGAAGATAAACTCATTTGCCAGCTTTGCTGTCGGTGACCAGCGCCAGTTGATCGCCCAGTTCTCGGGATTTCGGAATGTGTCAACAAAATTTGGAGAGCCGGGAAAGATAGGCCGGCCACCGTTGGCTGAGTCGCCCAGAGTATTTTGTTGGCCCTTGGCGTAGCGGACGTAAATCGAACTATTTGCACTGATCGTGTAATCGAACTTGGCCACAAAATCGTACTGCTTTTCGTGCTGGGGAGAAGCGAAATCAAAGCCAGCCGTGTTCAGGCCATCTCCCACGGTAAAATTATTCGGCGAGGGCGACGAAGTGATGACTCCCCCCAACGTCGGATCAAGACCCACGCCCGTCGGATTGGTGGCGATGTTATAGCTCGAAATGCAGGGCGCATTTGTCGGCGGAGTTCCGGTACATGCCGGAAGCAGCGTGCCACCGCTGGTGTTTACTGCAGCGGTCGAGGTGCCTGCGGGAGCATTTGCCCGGCCGACAACATAGCGAAACAAACCGGCACGTGCCTGGGGGGTATAAACCGTGCGGGTAACCAGTGCAGTGTCGTAAGCACGCAGCAGTTGCAGGTTGGTAAAGAAGAGCAACTTGTTCTTTATGATCGGGCCGCCGACACTGCCGCCGAAGATGTGTTGCACAAACTGTTCTTTGGCGGTCCCGGCAATCGTGACCGGATAGCTCTTGGCGTCCAGCCGCGGCGTTCGGTAGAACTCAAAAATGTTGCCGTGAAAGTCGTTCGTGCCAGACTTGGTGACGAGCGTAACCTGGGCGCCGCTGCTGCGTCCTAATTCGGCGGTGAAGTTACTGGTGACAATCTGAAATTCCTGGACCGAGTCGGGGTTGGGCCGGAGCGGCGTGAAGTTCGAGCCGCCGGCAGTCGACTCGTTAATGTCAATTCCATCGAGAGTGAAATTAAAGGCGCGGTCGCGCGAGCCGTGAACGTTTACGGCGCCGCCGGTGTTACCCCCAAAAACTACGCCGGGCTGAAAATTCAGCAGGTCGAGCGGATTGCGTCCGCGCGTACCCACAATCGGCAAACTCTCCAGGACCCTTTGCTCGATTGTGGTTCCCAGGTTTCCGGAGGTGCTGGTTTGCACCGCCTCGGCCGAACTGCCGACGTTCACCACCGCACTAATTTCTCCCGGTTCCAGTTCCACATTTACGGTCGCCGGCAGGTTGACATTGGCAGGGTTGTTCGTCGATACGAATTTCTTGAACCCGGTTTTTTCGACCGTTACCGTGTAGTTTCCGGCCGGAATCAAGTCAAAAGTGTAGGTGCCATTGTCGCTGGTTTGGGTGGTCAATGAACTTCCGGTTGCATCATTAGACAAAGTAACCGTTGCGCCGGCCACCGCTGCACCGGTTTTGTCGTGAATGAATCCCGTCAGTCGAGAGGTAGTTCCCTGCGCGACGGCCGACGAGAAAGTTGCCAGGACTATCAACGTAGCGACAACGCCAAGCACAAATCTGCTTTTCATTTTTTCGATCCTTTCAAGGAGCATTTGTTTTCGGAGAACGCGCCATCCTGCGAGGGTAACGACGGCTGAATAATCCAAGATTTCGTATTAGCGGGCGGATTATAGTGACGTGCAAGCGATAATGGTAGCTAAAGATTCTTATCCAACTGATAAGGTGGAGTAATTGGTCTGTCTGAGCTGGAGTGTCCGGTTTCTTGATTTCGAAACCGGTCGAGAGCGGGTCTCGTTAAACTCTCAGGTTGTTCGGGTGCCTTCCGGTTTTACGAGAATAGACGATCAAACTAACCGGGTTTGAATTCAAAAGAAGATTGATCAAAGCGCGTTCAAGGTCAGCGCTGAAGACGAAAACAAAGAGAGGGCCAACAGGTTGACCCTCTCTCTTTAAGTCCAGGTTGCTTATTTCAAACTGCGTTAGTCAAGCAGTCGTCGCGTCAGAAACTCAGGCAGTCAGATAAGCTTTCTGCACACCTGAGAGGAAATCCCAAAGAGCTTCTGCCGCCTGACCAGCCGCGTTCACCACCGCTTCCTGATCCTGAACGGCTACGCAATTCTTTTTCAGCACCGACATTTCGGATTGGCGGTGCACCAGATCCGCGTCTTCGTGAACGGTGAAAAAGGAAACTGCGCGGGCCTCATCGATCCCGTAGAAATCCTTCAACCCCGTCCGTTTGGTTGTCGCGACTTCGGGAATTTGTGATTCGTAAGCATAGAGCGCGGCGATTCCAAGACGATAATCGTCGTGGCAGGTCAGCGACTTGAGCCGTGCGACAGAATCAGCGGTTGACGGCAACAGCTCGGCTTCCTTTACATCGGAACGAGAAACACCCAAACCCTCGGCAAATCGCAGCCACAACTCGGGATGGTTTTCGCCGCCACGTTCCTCTTCGATCAGGTTCTCGAGCAGCAATTGTCGTACTTGCAAGTCGTCGCAGCGCGAGTGCACAGCGCTAACATAGGTTGGAAACGCTTTCACGTGAGCATAATACTGTGCCGCATACTTGCCAATGACCTCGCGGTCGAGTTTTCCCTCGGACCACGCCTGGTAAAAAGGATGACTCAGCATTGCATGTTTCGCCACTGCGTTGTCGATCCGTTCCTGCAGACTTGCTTGTTCCTCCATTAATCCTCCGCCCTTGTCATTTGATAATTGAAAACTCTTACTTCCAGCTGCAGGCGTAAAGCGCGCCCTGGGATTTGGCGATTTCCGCAAAGCGCTCTTCATAATCCTTTGCGTATTCTTCAACCGCGCGTTTGATCTTACCAAACAGCCGGCAATGAAACTTTTCCTTTGCCACGCGATCGCGCAGAAACAGCATAGCGTTGGCCTCACCCCAGTACTCCCGGTCTTCCCAAATCTCAACCGGGTTGCCACCCATCTTCAGGGCCAGGTCAACCAGGCGCGGGTCATTCACGTTATACCCGTTGCTGAGAAAAATCTTGTTGTAGATAGGCACCAGTTGCAGCTGAAGATGATAGACATCGTGCGGCGTGCTGGAGATCTTCATCACGTGTCCGAATTCATGCGCGATTTTTGTTGCGGCCAGGACAGTGCCGCCAATCAGGTTTCTTGATTCGAAAGGTTCGAGGGCATTCATTACCGGATAGTACACAGCGCTCGGATACCCTTCGTTAATTCGTTCCCCGAGGATGATGGTAGCCGCAATCAGCTCGCCTTTCTCGTTCCATTTGTATTTCCCGGTTCCGGCGCCTTCCGCGTTTTTGCCGCCCACGGTGATCGTCAACGAGAGATAAGGATGTTTTGAGTACATCTCCCATTGCGCCTTTCCGATGTCGGTTGAAAGGAATTCTTCCTTCCACTCCTGATATCGTTTCGCATATTTCTCGGGAATGTCTTCACGAAGACCACCGGCATCGGGTTTGGACGTAACATGCCGGTCACCCGCAGAATTTCGCGTTGAAATCATTTGCTGGGCGATGACGACTTGTGAGCCGGTCAGAGCAACAAGGACAGCGAACAAAAACAATCGGCCAGGTCTGGAACAGATATTCACGACTAGAATCCTCCCCTGCATGGAACTGCGTTTGAATTCTCTCGGTTGAGGGCTATGCGGACTTTTAACCTATGTGAGTGACCAAGTCAACCAAATTTAGAAGTCATTTAGCATAAAATTAACATATGAGAGCATAAATGCCGCGGCCGCGCGCGCCCGAGATTAGGGCGCCACTCGGAGTGGGCGCCGCAGTCAACGGTGAAACTATCTGCCCCGGACCGGACTTGGATTTGGAAAAGGATATGCTAAGCGCAGACTGGACAGTCCGCGCTACATGTGGCAAAGGACGCTGTTATTGATAGAGGAGAGCGCGCTCGCGTATGCGTCGAAAATTGGTGAGCGGCGCAGTCCACGAACGTGTCATCTCTTCAGCGCTCTCGCCACGTTTTAACCGCTCCAGCGCGTCGGAATTGACCAGCAAGCGCAAATAGCTGTCGACCTTCCACTCGGTGGCGAACAGGGAATGCAACGCGACAGCGATCTCGATACCGGCGAGCAGCGGCTGAAATCTGGCGCGGTCAACGATCACAATATTTATCCCACGGCAGTCTTCGTTCTTAAAGACGGAGGCGTTGGGCTTGAAAGTGACCGGCAGAAAACGCACACCCGGCAACCGCCGCGCATTCAGGTACGCAGCCAGTTTCTGCCCGTCCAGCCAGGGCGCGCCAACGATCTCAAACGGCGTGTCCGTGCCGCGACCGACGGAGAGGTTCGTCGTCTCAAGCAAGCCAATGCCGGGATAGAGAGTGGCTTCGGTCAGGCTGCGCATGTTCGGCGAAGGATTGATCCAGGTGAGACCCGTCGAATCGAACCACATCGAACGCCGCCAATTCTCCATTCGAATCACGCGTACATCGGCGTTGAGATGACGCTCTTCGTTGTAAAGACGCGCCAACTCTCCGACGGTCATGCCATGACGAACCGGAATTGTGTGGTAGGCGATAAACGAAAGTTTGTCGGCGTCGGCTATCGGGCCTTCGACGTCGATTCCGTTTATCGGGTTGGGCCGATCGAGAACGAAGATCGGCAGCTTCGCCTTACCAGCCTCTTCAATCACAATTCCGAGCGTCGAAATGTAAGTATAAAAGCGCACGCCGACATCCTGAATGTCGTAAACCAGTGCATCAAGATCTTTCAGCTGCTCAGGTTTCGGGCGTCGTGTCTCGCCATAAAGTGAGTAGATCGGCAAACCTGTCTGTTCGTCTTTGGTGTCTGAGACTTTTTCGTCGGCGAGCCCGCGGATGCCGTGCTCAGGAGCGAAGAGCGCAACCAGCTTTACGTTTGGGGCCTTAAAGAGAACATCGATGGTCGGCTTGCCGGCCCGATCGCGACCCGTGTGGTTCGTCACCAGACCGAGGCGCATGCCCGCGAGTTGTTTGAAGCCGTCGCGTTCGAGCACGTCGATGCCGGTCAGGACCTGAGCATCAGGCGCCGGCACCGCGCTGGTTGCCGCGCGGGCGGTAGTTGAATTAAGACGAGCGAGGCTTGTCAGAATTTCCGCCGCCGCATTTGCTGATTCTTCGCGAGCTTTGCTGACACTGGCGTCGGTGATCGAACTGGCGACGATCGACGCGACGCGTCCTCGCAAAGAGGCGACGTCACCTTTGCCGTCGGGATGCACGCGATTGCTGAGAAAGATCACGAACGAGTCGCTCGCTGGATCGATCCAGATAGATGTCCCGGTAAATCCGGTGTGACCGAAGGAGCCCACTGGAAACAAATCGCCTCGATTGGTAGAAAAGCTGGTCGCGATGTCCCAGCCCAGTCCGCGCGCGGCCCCACTTTCCGCGACCGCGTGTGGTTGAGTCATTGCCGCAATAGTCATAGGGCTGAGGACGCGCGCGTTGTTGTACTCGCCGCCGTTTAGCAGCATCTGGCAAAAGATCGCCAGGTCGTCGGCCGTGGAAAACAATCCGGCATGACCGGCCACGCCGTTCATCCGAAACGAGGTTGGATCATGCACCTCGCCGCGCAGCCACTGTTCACCCGCGGCGCCCGCGTCGGCGCCGGTATCACCCAGATAACTCAACTGGCCGCGGCGCTTTTCCGTCGGCGCGAATCGTGTTCGAAGGCTCGCCGCGGGGTTGAAGCCTGTGTCACGCATGCCGAGAGGCGCAAAGATATTGCGACGCGCAAAATCATTCAGCATTTCGCCACTGACGCGATGCACCACCTCGCCGAGCGCGATGTAGTTGATATCGCTATAAACGAAACGCGTTCCCGGCTGACTGCGCAGAGGCTCGCGATACAAACGCTTTATGGCTTCGTCGTATCCAGTCCAACGGTCGCGCAGATCAAAATCAGGGGCAAAGCCTGACATGTGCGTCATGAGTTGCTCGATCGTAATCGCATCGCGGCCATCGCCCTTCATTTCGGGGATGAACTGAACTACCGGATCGCTGAGCCGGACTTTGCCCTGCTCGATGAGCATCATGACGCTGGTTGTGGTGGCCACGACTTTGGTCAAACTTGCCAGATCGAAAATCGTGTCCAGCGTCATGGCTTCGCGCTGCGGCTCAACCGCGCGCGCGCCGTAGGCCTTGCGCCAGACAACCTTTCCGTGACGTGCGACCAGCACGACTGCACCCGGCAATTCTTTCTTTTCAATCGAGGTTTGAATCGCCGCGTCGATGCGCGCGAGGCGCTCGGCAGAGATGCCCTGGGTGGCAGCAGGGGACGCCGGTAGTTGGGCGGAAACGGAACGCGCTAAAAGCAGCGCGATGATGATAGTGAGCCGGAGGTGCCGGGCCATTAGTTGTTCAGTGACGAGCTTTCAGTTGAATGCCGGAGCCGCGAGGATACATTCCGGGTAACGATATCGGCAAGTGACCATTGATATCGATTTGTCCCGCCAGGCCGCGCGCCGTCGCCTCCTGCAGACTGGGCATATCTCCATAAGCGACCAGGTACGTTTGCAGCTTACGAAAGCTCAGGAGGATGTAGGGATTGCCAAAACTGATCCCTACCAGGGGAATCTTTCGCTCGATTAATTCGTTGAGGGCTTTCGTGCCTGGTTCCGGCAGGGCGACGCTGCGTGCCTGTCCCGAGCGAACACGCCCGTACATGGATACCATTACCACATCTGCGCGCGCGGCTCCGTCGATCGCTTTCTTCACCTCGGCCTCTGAGGAACGATCGTCCAGCACAGCAGTCTCGACTTTGATTCGCTGGCGCGCCATGGCCCAGATGAACGGCTGGGCAATCGTAGCCCGATCGTCGCCGTTGGTGATCGCCAGATTGAAGATTCGCGAAGTAGTCTGAAGGTTTAGCGGCAAAACCTTCGCATCGTTCCTGACGAGCGTGATCGCATCAACGGCGATATCGTCCGCGAGTTCGTTCGCTTGTTTACCGGCCACCGCGCGGTCGATGCCTTCAAGTGGAGTTATTCGCTGCTGCACTAATCCAAGGTCGTACTTGGCGGCCAGAACCTTACGCACCGACTCGTCGATGCGTTGTTCGGTCAGTCGCCCTTTCTTAACTGCCTCGTGAACGCCGCGGAAAGCTGCATCGACATCGGCGGGCTTGAGCAACAAATCGGCGCCCGCTTCGAGCGCCCGCACCGACGCCTCTTCCTGGGTGAAATAAATCGTCAGGCCACTCATGCTCATAGCGTCAGTCACAATTAGTCCATCGAAATTCAAATCCTTGCGCAGGATTCGATTCATGACGGGCGAAAGTGTTGTCGGCATCGTGCCGGTCTCAGAGACAATTTCGCCGCCGTCATTAGTATCGATGGGTCCCAGCTTGACGGTTTTCGGCAAGGGCTTGATTGCGGTCGAGTCGATGCGCGGCAAGCCAATGTGTCCGGTCATCACCGCGCCCACTCCGGCATCAACCGCCGCGCGGAAGGGCACCAGCTCGACTGAGTCCAGGCGTTCGCGGGTCACATCAATCTCTGGCAAGCCCCGATGCGAATCGGTGGCGGTGTCCCCGTGTCCCGGAAAGTGTTTCGCTGTGGCAATCACACCGGCATGTTGCGCGCCTTGAACAAAGGCAGCGACAAAACGCGAGACATCCGCCGGGTCTTCGCCGTAAGAGCGAACGTTGATGACGGGATTCGCGGCGTTGTTGTTGACGTCAGAGACGGGCGCGTAGATCTGCTGAATCCCCATCGCCCGCGCTTCACGAGCGGTGAGTTCGCCCGCGCGGCGCGCATAATCCGGATTTCCGGTCGCGGCAATCGCCATGTTCCAGGGAAAGTTGACCGTGTCGTCGAAACGCATGCCCGCACCGGCCTCCAGATCCGCCGAAATCAGGAGCGGGTATTTCGCCAGCTCCTGCATGCGGTTCACCAGCACAACTGATTCATAAACCGGTCCCCGGAACAGAATGATGCCGCCCACGTGGTTATCGACCACCTGATGCCGCAGAGCTTTGAAAGCTTCACTATCCTGGTTCAGGAAGGTGGCGTTGACGCCGACTGCAATCAGTTGCCCGATTTTTTCTTCCAGCGACATGCGCTTGAGTTCTTTGTCGGCCCACTTGATCGCGTCTTGAGAGGGTTTGCGCGAATAAGGTTTGGCTTCGGCGACTCTCGCCTTAAATGTATTTGATTCGCCGGAAGCGAAAGCGCCAAACCCTGAAGGCGACAGCGACAGACATATGAGCGCGAAGAGAATCACCGCCGCCGTCGTTTTACGTAGTGAAAGTTGGGGAAAGATCATGGCTGCTATTTACTGGAGATACCGGGAGCCAGTTCATCTTGCCTGCTGCTGGGAGCGGGCGCAAAAGCAAAGCTGGCGATGCCGGCGACGATCAGAGTAATGCTGCTGCCGATAAAAACGTACCAGGTCCAGGCGATTTTGGTCGCGAAGAAGATGTACAGCATGACCGCAATACTGGTACCCATTCCGATCAGCGCGGGTGGCTCGCTGACGCGACGCAAGAACGTGCCCACCAGAAAAACGCCCAGCACTGGTCCATTAATAAGAGACGCGATGGAGAGTGCCTGGTCGAGGGCTGATCGATTTCGGTGACGCACAAGCAAGGCAACTCCTATCTGTACGACACCCCAAAACAAAGTCAGAATATGCGAGACCTTCAGGTAGTGCTTGTCCGTTTTGTTTGAGCGAAAAGGTTTGTAGAGATCGTTGACCGCGGTTGCGGCAATTGAATTCAAAGAAGAGGACATCGCAGCGGCGAAGATGGCGGCGACCACCAGACCGGACAGGCCGCTGGGCATGTGTCTGGTGATGAAGTCCGGAAAGACCCGGTCGCCGCCGGCAAATGGAAACGCCGTCGATGTGGCCGTGGCATATCCGGCTTCGGTGAATGGATGGTAAAACGAAAACAGCAGCACGCCGATGAACAGAAAGCCGATGAACTGACCCAGGACGATGGCGCCGCTGGTTAACAAAGCCGTGACCGCCTTGCGCGGGTGGTCAGTGCAAAGGTAACGCTGGACCAGATATTGATCGGTGCCGTGCGTGCTCATGGTCAGAAAGCAACCGCCTATCAATCCGGCCCAGAAAGTAAATGTCTTCGTAAAGTCGAAGGAGAAGTCGAAGAGCGAGAACTTATTAAACTGCGAAGCATTCGCCATCGCCGTGCTGAATCCGCCGTCAATTGCGTTGGTGATAATTACCGCAGCGGCTATTGCTCCGGCGATGTAGATGCCAAGTTGGATCACTTCGACCCAAATCACTGCTTCCATTCCGCCAAAGTACGTGAACACAATCATCGCCACGCCCAGCAAAACGATGGAGGCGACGGTGATTACTTCAGCATTGGCAGAAGGTTGAAATGAGGTGTAAACAGCCGACAAAACAATCGCGGTAAGCAGTAATCTGATGCCATCGGCGATATTACGCATCACCACAAACAACGACGCCGCCACCATTTTGATCCGTCCGCCGAACCGCCGATCGAGGAGCTGATAAACAGTCAGCAGCTCTCCACGAAAATATGAAGGAATGAAGAGGAAAGAGATTACGATTCGACCCGCCAGATAGCCAAAGACCAGTTGCAGGAATTGAAAATTGCCACCGCGCGCGAACGCAATCCCGGGTACGGAAATGAAGGTGATGGTCGAGGTTTCAGTCGCGACGATCGAGAAGGCGACGGCCCACCAGGGCACTGACCGATCACCCAGAAAGTAGTCGGTGGTCGTCTGCTGCTTTCTGGCAAACCAGCTCCCAAACAGAACTATCCCGATCAGATAACCAAAGATGATTACAAGATCGAGAGTTCTCATGCGGTTCCTTTCAGACGAGCATTGGTGGTGAGGTCAGTACCGGGAGCGGTAGCGACCGGGTAACAATACCAGCAATCTCGATCATTGCTATCGGCTTGACCCGGTCGCTACCGCTCCCGGTACTGACCTCACCCTCAAATTGTGGCAGTGCCAAGTGCTTTCACGGCCTCGCTCACGACTCCACCCGAGTCTAACAGGGCTGCGGTTGCTTGTGACAAGTCGCAACCAGTCCTGGCCATCACTAAAGCGACCGGCAATTTTCCGCCGGCGGTAGCCAAAGCTTTCCTGGCCGCGCTTTCATCCAGTCCCGCCTCAGCCATCAAAATTCTGAGAGCCCGCGCCTGCAACTTTACGTTGCGCGTTTGCACGTTCGTCATCCGGTTGCCGGTGACGTAACCGAGACGAATCATCGTCGCGGTGGAAATCATATTCAGCACCAGCTTTTGCGCGGTGCCTGCTTTCATCCGGCTCGAACCGGCAATCACCTCCGGTCCCACGACGGGAACAATAGAAATCTCAGCAGCGTCTGTGATCGCGGAACCGGGAACGCAGGTGATCGCGATCGTTAGCGCACCAGCCTCTCGAGCATAACGCACAGCGCCAACTGTATATGGGGTGCGTCCGGAAGCCGCAATTCCCACCAGCACGTCGGCGCTACTGAAACCGCGTTGCTGAAGATCGCGGGGGCCGGCTGCCTCGTCATCCTCGGAAGCTTCGACTGCCCGGTAGCAGGCTTCATAACCGCCGGCGATTATGGCCTGTACCAGATCCGTTGAAACACCAAAAGTCGGCGGACATTCCGAGGCGTCCAGAACTCCCAGCCGCCCTGACGTGCCGGTTCCGATGTAGAAGAGACGCCCGCCGGCCTGAAGACGTTGCACAACTCCATCCACCGCTCTGGTCACGTCCGCCAGCACCTGGCTGATAGCCAAAGGAACCGTCGCGTCTTCTTCATTCATCAGACGCAGAATTTCCTGCGTCGGCAAAGAGCTTATTTGTGCCGTACGCGGATTTTCCTGTTCAGTAAGCGGGATGGATTCGGCGGCTTCGGGCATTATGAAGAGGAAAACCGATCCGGGTTTATACCGCAACCGGCAATCTATGCAAGTGTTCCTGGGCCATACGGCCGGCGGCGACGGTTGGAGAGAAACTTGGTTGACCGATGAAAGCTTTGCGGGCGACGCGCATCACCTGTTCGCGCAAGGGAGCAACTATCAATTCGCCGGCCGCGAACACGCCGCCGACAAAGGCGACCTGAAACCGGTCCTGCTCCATTTTCAATTTGCGAATTACCGCCACGGCCGCTTTACCTAATTCCTTGCCGGCTTCGTCGATGATTCCGAGCGCGACTTCGTCACCGATCCGGGCGGTGCCGATCACCTGCCGGCTGAATCCGGCGATGCGATCGTTGGTGATCGTGGGGGCGTAAATCGCCGTCGAAAGATCTTCCACCGCTGAGACTTGAAAATACTCACACGCCGCTTCGGTCAGAGCCGTCTGCGGCCCGCGTCCATCACTCGCGCGCGCAACCATTTGCAGCGCTCTGCGCGCGATCCATGATCCGCTGCCTTCATCGCCCGCGACTGGTCCCCAGCCGCCGGCATAGACACGTTTGCCGTGCCGATTGACTCCGACCGAGATTGATCCGGTGCCGGAGATTATGACTACACCGGGTTTGCCGTCCGTCGCTCCGTAAAGTGCGATGTCGCCGTCGCTGACAATCTCGATGGTCACGACTCCCAAAGTCTCAACCAGAACATCGTGCATGCGAGTGCGAATGTCTTTGCGGCGAACGCCGGCCAGGCCGATACCAACGGCGACCAAATCATCACGGTGAATCAAAGCCGCGCCGCAGGCTCGATCAATCGCATCGCGAATCGCTGTGACACCGCTTGAAACTCCCACCCGCAAAGGATTCGATGGTCCAGCCTCGCCTTCACCGATAACTCGATGGCCATCGAGCACTACGGCACGGGTTCGAGTCCCACCACCATCCACGCCCGCCACGAGTTCGCGGAGGGACGCAAGCCTACGGGGCAAAATATCGACAGGTTGCGCAGTCGTCGCCATTCGGTGATTCGATGTCCGGGAGGGCTCCTGAGATTTCCATTCTAGGCACCGCATTAGCCATAATGGAAACTAAAAGATCTTATTCATGTAATAACCCGTCTTGATGTAAAGTATCGCTCATGGACATCAGACAACTGAAAGCTTTTGTGGCAATTGCCGAAAGCGGCACGTTTACTGCGGGCGCCGGGCGAGTGCACGTAACCCAGGCCGCTATCAGCATGCAGATTCGCCAACTCGAAAACGAGACGGGGGCGCAACTTTTTGTGCGCGCGCCGCGCAAGGTGATTTTGACTGAAGCCGGCGAACGGTTGCTGGAGCGCGCCTACGTGATTTTGCGCGAGCATGACGCTGCGCTCGAAGAAATGGCCGCGCTCACGGGGGCACACAAGGGCCGTCTGCGGATTGGCAGCGCTTCGGCGATGGTGAGCGGCGATCCGCTGCCCCAAATTCTGCGTGAGCTGAAGAAAACATATGTGAACGTTGAGCCGTCGGTGGCGTCGGGCACCAGCGAGCATTTGATCCAGCAGGTGCTGGCCGGCGAAATCGACGCCGCCTTCGTCTCGCTGCCGGTCGAAGCTCGGGGAGTGCAGACCGAATTGCTTAACGAGGATTATCTGGTGGCTATCGGTTCGCCGCGGCACAGCATGGCCAAACAGAAAGTCGTGAGCGCCTACGCTTTGGCGGGCGAAAAGCTGATCCTGGGCGAGCGGGGCGGCAACACGCGGCGCTTGATCGATCAGTTTTTTGCGCAGACCGGCGTCACCCCGAAAGTCATCATGGAACTAAGCCGACTGGCCGCGATTAAGAGAATGGTCGAAGAAGATATGGGTGTGGGGATTGTGCCTTTGCAATCCGTTCGCGAAGAGGTCGAGAAGGGAATTTTGGTGCGCTGGTGGATCGAAGGTGCGCAGATCAATTGGCAGCTGGGCGTCGCGCGCCTGGTGGGCGGATACGAATCACCAATTCATCAAAAGTTTCTGCACCTGTGCCGCGAACACTTTAAACAGCCGACTTCGAATCCACCGCGCAGCAAACCTAAACAGAAGAAAAAAGCTGCTACTGCGTAACGTTTTTGGGTCGTTCGACGCAGCCATGGCTCCACCTAGGAAGCTCCGTAGGAGCAGAACGTTTATAGATTGCGAAATAACCAAACCTCCAGCTCCGGAGGAGCGAAACATGATCTCGATAAACATTGCGCTCCTCTGGAGCTGTCTACTCCTGGGACAGCGGTTATTCTATAAACATTTCATCCCTACGGGATTTACGTGCGGACGAAAGGTGCTCGGCAGCTTTGTGATTAACCTCGCGTTTCACCCAGTCCGCTAATCAATCTCTCAATATCACTCTCATCATTAAAGAAGTGCGTCGCCACCCGAATTCCTTCCGGCTTCTCAGTCACAATTATCCCGCGACGAAACAAATGACGAACAACTTCACCGGGCTTGTCACAGGCGACGAGCGTCTCTGCCGAACGTGATTCCTCGTTTTGAATCGGCGATAAGACCTGCCAGCCTATTTCTGCGAGACGCGAAGTCAGAAATCCATTTAAGTCCAAAACCCGTGCCTGAATGTTTTCGATGCCAACTTCGTTGATTAGATCCAGCGACGCTCCCAGAGAAAAGATGCCGGCGAAATGTGGACAGCCGAGTTCTACTCTTGCCGCCGTGTCGTGACGCGGACGAAATTCATCGTTCCGCATTTCGAAAGGATCATCGACGCTGAGCCAGCCAATCGAACGCGGCAGGGTCCGGTCCAGCAATTCACGACTGAGATAGACAAAGCCGCTGCCGTATCCGCCCAGAAGCCATTTGTGGCCCGTACTGCTAAGCGCGTCAATCTTCATGCGCTTCACATCGATGGCGAAAGCGCCCGCGGATTGCGCCGCGTTGATTACCAGCGCGTGCCGGCCTTTGATGTCGCCCAACGCTTCCGGATTCGTACGCAAGCCATTAGAGAATTGCACGTGACTCAAGGCAATGACCCCGGTGTCGTGCGTCATCGCAGCTTGCACGTCTTCCGTGCGCATTTCGCCGCCGACTGCGGGCAGAAGGTGAACCGGAATGCGCCGGTTCATCCAGGGCAGGGTCGTTACTGGAAACTCCAATTCGCTCGAGATGACGGCGCCGCGATCTTCGAGCGCATCAATGATCACGTTCATCCCCTGCGAAGTATTGGTGGTGAAAGCGATCTCGTCCGGCTCGGCATTTATGTAGGCCGCGACCTTCTTTCTAACGGCTTCACGATCGGCCAGCCAACGATTCCAGTGCACGTCGCCGTCGCGCATCATCTTTTCGTAGTAGCCGGCCGCCGCCGCTTGCGAAGCAATTGACACTGGCCCGGCCGCCGCACTGTTGAGATAGGCGACACGGTCGGTGACGGGAAAGCGTTGGCGGATTTCGGACCAGTTGATTGGCTGATTCATGAGCAAATTAGTATAGCCCAACGCTGTCAATTAACTCTTGTTCGTTTGTTCACGGGGGGTTAGAAGCACGATTACCAAAGCCATTGCATTGCGCGACTTACACGCTTAAGCTTAATGGCACTGACGAATGAAAGAGAATTACGACTTAGGTGGAATAAAGAATCCCTACTTCGAGCGGCCCAAAGGATTTCAAAGTATGGGAAGAATCATCGCTGCGGTAAAAGTGAATAACGTTACGGATCCGTCGATGAGTATCAGATGCGATGCACTGGTCGATACGGGCGCGTCCTTCATGGTACTGCCGATGGCGTGGCGAGATCGACTTGGAGATCTTGAAACGATGACTGAGATCGAGATGGAAACCGCTACACAGGAAACAGTTAAGGGCATCGTCTGCGGTCCCGTGCGTATTCAGATTGAAGGCTTTCGCCCGATCCATCATGAAGTGGCCTTTGTCGAGATGACTCCCGAAGATGGTGAATACGAGCCGTTGATTGGCTATTTGGTTCTGGAGCACAGTCAAGCCGGAGTCGACATGCTTGGTCACCGGTTGGTGAAAATTAAGCATATGGATTTGAAGTGACGTTCCGGCGCGATCGTTGTCATTGTAACTCTTAAGGCTTAATTGTTCGGAGGGTACAAGCACGTTGGGGAGTGGCGCGATTATTGGACAAAGGCGAAGGAGAATCTAGAGATGTCGCTGGTCGCCTAGGAGCGCAAGAAGCACAATGTCAGCGCTAATCGCGCGTAGAGTTACGTCATGTGGCTGACTATACGCCTAAGGCGGTTTCGGAGAAGGAAGCTCAACGTGCATACAGTCGTGCAGAGAGATTCCTGTCAGCAGTTGAAACGGCCTTAGAGAATAACGAATGAGCCGAAATACAAAGAGACAACCTGGCGAAGCAGCAAACGGGGCCACTAATCCGATTGAGGAATATTTTGCCGCCTTGCATCAGGTGTATCCTCCAGCGCGAGGAAATACTCGGGTCACAGTGAGACCGGATCGAGTGATGGTTAACGTTCCGTTATCGAAACGAGTAAATGAGCGAATGCGTCTCTTCGATCAGATGGCGGAAGTGGGGACCAGAATTCTGCTTGAGACCCACGATTACATTATTCTTTCGGGTCGATAGACTCCCTTGATTTGGAAGAGCCCGGACACCTCTAACCGCATAGATCCCGGCGGTGACCGCGTAGCATCAAACTATCGCGCCGCCGCTTCAAACCACATCGACCCAAGTGGCGGCAAAGTCACCGCCGCCGAATAGTCGAAGCCGTTCCATGGAACCTTTTCCGCTCGGATACTCTTCACCACCCCAAATCCGCCACCGCAATACTTCTCCGAATCCGTGTTGAGAATCTGTTTGTAAGTTCCTTTGCGCGGCAGACCTATCCGGTGGCCTTCGCGCACAATCGGTGAAAAGTTCCCGACAAAAATGATTTCTTTTCCGTCTGATGGCGCGATGCGACGAAAGGCGATTATGTTCTCGGCGGCGTTATCAACTTCGATCCAGCTAAAGCCGCTCGCATCGCTGTCGGCTTCCGACAACTCCGGATGATCCTGATAAAGCTGGTTCAGATCCTGAATCAGAGTGAGCACGCCTTTGTGGTTCGCCGATTCCAGTAGGTGCCAATCCAGACTTTCAGTTTCATTCCATTCGCGCCATTGGCCAAACTCGCCGCCCATGAACAGAAGCTTTTTGCCCGGATGGGCCCACATGTATCCAAACATTGCGCGCAGGTTCGCGAACTTCTGCCATTCGTCTCCGGGCATTTTGTTAAGCAGCGCGCCCTTCATGTGCACGACTTCATCGTGAGAGAAGGGAAGAATGAAGTTCTCGCTCCAGGCGTAAAGCAAACCAAAAGTCAGCGCGTTGTGGTTGCCGCCGCGAAACAGTGGATCGGTTTGAAAGTACTTGAGCGTGTCGTGCATCCAGCCCATGTTCCACTTGAAATCAAAACCCAACCCGCCGGCGTAGACGGGGCGACTGACCGCGGGCCAGGCGGTCGATTCTTCGGCAATCATCAGAGCGCCGGGACATTCGCGATGCGTTACTTCGTTCAACTCTTTCAGGAGAGAAATTGCTTCCAGGTTTTCGCGTCCGCCAAACTCGTTGGGAATCCACTCGCCCTCTTTGCGGCTGTAATCGAGATAAAGCATCGACGCGACGGCATCGACCCGTAATCCATCAAGATGAAACTCGCGCAGCCAGAACAGCGCGTTCGCAATTAAGAAGTTGCGCACCTCGTTGCGGCCGTAATTGAAAATGTAAGTGCCCCAATCGGGATGCTCGCCTTTGCGCGGGTCTGCATGTTCATACAGCGCTGTGCCGTCAAATCGGGCCAGCGCAAAAGCGTCTTTGGGAAAATGCGCCGGCACCCAATCCATGATCACGCCGATCCCTGCCTGATGCAGATGATCGACCAGAAACCGAAAGTCATCCGGCGTTCCGTAACGTGAAGATGGCGCAAAGTACGCGCTCACCTGGTATCCCCAGGAAGGTCCATAAGGATGTTCTTTCAACGGCATGAATTCGACGTGCGTAAATCCGTTTTGCAAAACGTATTCGGCCAACTGCGGCGCGATCTCGCGGTACGTCAGCGGCCGGCCATCTTCCTCGGTCACACGCCGCCATGATCCCAGGTGCACCTCGTAGATCGACAGAGGCTCCTGCCAGGCTTTCCGCTGCTGACGTTTGGCCATCCACGCGCGATCCCGAAACTTGTGTTTGGATTTGAATACGACCGAAGAAGTCTCGGGCGGCGCTTCCATCAGGGAGGCATAAGGGTCGGCTTTGAAGAATTCGCGGTGGCCGCTGCGGATTACGTACTTGTAGAGCTCGCCCGCGCTCAAACCGGGAATGAAAATTTCCCACACGCCCGAACTTCCCAGCGGTCGCATCTGGTGCTGCGAATTATCCCAGCGGTTGAAGTTGCCGACTACGCTGACACGATTCGCATTGGGCGCCCAAACCGCGAACGAGACGCCACGTTTCCCTTCATGAGTCAGGCAGTGGGCGCCGAGCTTTTCATAGATGCGTTCGTGCCGGCCCTCGCCGAACAGATGAAGATCGATTTCGCCGAGAGTGGGCGAGAACTCCGGCGTGCTGGAGGCGGTTCGACTCACTGCGCGTTTGCGCGGAACTGAGTTCGCACTCTCGCTTTTCCCCTGTGGCTTTTTACGATTCATCGTGAATAGAAACTGAGATTCGCGTGCCGCGTGCTACTCATTGCAACTCACCTCAAGACCCAAATCCCAAGAGTCCGCGGAGCGGACATCAGCGTAAAGCCTGGGGCGCAAGCCCCAGGATCCGATCAAGAAAAGCGAAGAAAGCCCGCGAAGCGGGCGGCAGCCGCATCGTTTTGGATTAATGTTAACTCAACGGCTGTCGCCCGCTTCGGAGTCTGTCGGAGAAAGTCGTTTCTTTGTGCCTCTGTGAAAATCTCTGTGTCTCTGCGGTGAAATTACTCGAGAAAACACTCACCACAGAGGCACAGAGATCGCACAGAGGCACGGAGATCAATTTCTCCGACAGACTCCTTCGCGGGATCAATTAACATTATGTTCCTTAGACCTGGGCTCACGCCTCAGGCTTTATGCTGACGTCCGCTCCAGCGGACTGAAAGAACGTTGCGACAATCGCGCTTACTTTGCTGCAGACAATTCATTCGCGACCGGAACCTTCAGCCCTTCGACAACTTTACGGTAAATATCCGCGCCAGTTCCGATCTCGGATCTGTTGCTCTTCGCCTCAGACAGTATTTCCAAAAAACGTTCGCGGGCTGATGGCAGCCCCAACTGGTCCATCAAGTCGATCGCGCGGCCCGCGTATCTCAGGATCTGAATTGTCTCGATGCCCGAAATGTCGTTGAAGAACCAGCCGCAGCTTGTGTACATCAGAAGCAGCATACGCTGAAGTTCCAGATAAGTAAGAGCGCGATGCTGTTCGTCGGCAGAGAGCCAACGACCGGCATGATGGAAAACAAACTCTTCGCGCGATGCTTGGTCATCCAGAATCAAGCCGATGCTTTCATCGCGTGCCAGCCACGGATAAGTGAAGAGATTGCCGCGCGTGGCTTCAAAATGCGCGACGTTTTCATCTCGCAAAAAATCCAGCGCTTGCCTGAGCGGCGTTCGCCATTCCTGGCTCCATCCCGGCTCACCTCCCGTTTCACAGCCGCAGTTGCGAATCCAACGCCCCACTCCGTGCGCACAACTCCAGGAAGTTCCCTCGCCGTCAGGACCGTTACTGATTTCGACTTCGAACGCGGGCGGATGTTCGTCGAGATACGCGGCGTAATTCGTAATCAAAAGCTCCCTGGCCGGAGCTTCTTCTGCCAGCGCATGGGCCAGACACAGATCGCCAAACTTGAAGTGATGTCCGTAGGTTTCGCCGTCGGTTGCGACGTTGATCATTTCCCGGCCGGTCGCGGCGAGTGCAAGTCGGTTAACGAATTGCGAGCTGGAGGTCAGGAGCTTTTCAAAAGCAATCGCGCGCGAAGTCGGGCCGTCGTAAAAGAAAACTGCGATCGATCGATCTGATCCGTCCCGGTGACGGCGGAGGTAGGGGATGCTTGTGTCGATGGGTTGCTCGTTCACCTCATGCCAATTGTTGACCCGGTCGCTATGCTTCGCACCCTCACCCAACCTCTCCCAGCGGGAGAGGAGAGAATCGCTCCCGGTACTGACTCCCCCGCCGTGGTCGGTACTGACCGCTGCACGAACGCGCGCGGCTTGATTAGGCGCGAGGATGACAAAGCGCAGGCCTTCCTCGATCAGCGCGTCCATAACCTCGTCGTTGCACGCCGTCTCGGGCAGCCACATCGCTTCGGCCTCTCTGCCAAAGCGATAGCGAAAATCCGCGAGGCCCCAGCAAATTTGAGTGCGCAAATCCCGCTCGTTACAAAGCGGCAGAATCGCGTGACCGTATGCCTGAGCGGTCGCGTTCCCGTGGCCGTTGCATCTTAAAGCGCTGTCGCGATCGGCTTCAATAATCCGCCGGAGTGTGTCCGGATGATTTTGTGCGAGCCAACTCAAAAGCGTCGGCCCGAAGTTGAAGCTGATATTTGCGTAGTTATTGATCGTGCGATCTGGCAGTTCGACAAATGCGTTGGGTTTGTAGCACTCAAGGTGAATCCGCTCGTTCCAGTCATGAAAAGGCGCGGCGCTTGGTTGCCGTTCGATGATCCCGGTCCAGGGATTTTCACGCGGCGGTTGATAGAAGTGACCGTGAATGATGAGCGCAGGCATTAGTCAATCAAAACATAGAGCCACGAAAAGGCACAAAAGGCGCAAAAGAGAAATGGCCTTCAGAGATTGGCGGGCCATCTTGTTTGTGCTTTTTGTGCCTTTTTGTGGCTCACATTATTTCAGTTTTTCCTTCTGCCAAACATATCGAATCCGACCGCCGCTACCAGCACTCCGCCCTTGACGACGTACTGGGCCCAGTTCTCGACATTCAAGAGCGACATGCCGTTGTCGAGGCTGGCGAGAATCAAGGCGCCCAGCACCGCGCCGAAAACCGTGCCGCGTCCGCCCATTAAACTCGTACCGCCAATCACACACGAAGCGATCGCGTCCAACTCCATCAGAGTGCCGGCGTCAGGCGAGGCGCTGCCGACCCGCGCCGTGTGCAGGATTGAGGCGAGTCCCGCGAGTGCGCCCATCAGACAAAACGCCGCCAGGATGTATCGCTTCAGATTGATTCCCGAGAGCCGCGCCGCGTCCGGATTGCCACCAATCGCATAGAGATAACGGCCGAATGTCGTATTTGCAGTAAGAAAGGCGCCGGCCAGCGCCACCGCGAGCAAAAATATCACCGGAATCGGAACGCCTCCGGCCTGGTTCATCAGAATGATGAAGGCAACGATGACGATCGACGGGACCGCAATCCGAATGACGATTGCCGAGGGGCTCAGCGTTTTTAGCCCGTGACGTTGTCGCGCCCGATTGCGGCGAATGTTTGTCCAGGCAATCGCGGCAATGCTTAACGCCGCGAGCGCGATTCCAATTCTCCAATCCAGGAAGTCACGACCCAGCGAGCGGAAGAATGGGTGCTCAACCGGAATAGTCGCGCCTTTCGTTAACTTCAAAATCACGCCACGCCAGGCCTGCAATCCGCCCAGCGTCACTATGAAAGAAGGGATGTTCACGTAGGCGACCAGCGATCCCTGGACGGCGCCGATCAACAGGCCGATGACAATCGCTGCTATCAGACAGGGCACCAGGCCCCAGCCCTGAGTCATCGCGGCGATGCCCCCTGCCAGACCTACCACGGCGCCGATCGACAGATCGATGTTGCCGCTGACGATCACCATCAACATCCCGACGGCGAGCACACCGGTGACCGCTGTTTGCTGCAGGAGTTTTGAAAAATTTATGGCGCCGAGGAAGAGGCCGTACGGATGGTCCTGATCGATCGTGGCCCACTGAAAGAAAAGCCAGATCACGATCAGCGCCAAAAGCATCGTGTAGGCGCGCAGCGCCGAGGTTCGTAATTTCAACCTGCCCGTTCCGGATGTGGCTTCAGACATAGTGTTTGTTCGATGTCATCCGTAGGATCGTGTCAGAACCCGGAGCGATAGCGACGGGATCGCAAGTACCGTCACACCGAATCAGTCGTAGCTATTCGACCCTGGACGTGAACTTTCAACTAGCTGCGTAGCAGCGGTCAGAGTTAAGCCCAAGGCGAGGCTTTGCGAGCCTTGGGTACCAACCATCTAAAGTGATCGAGCCCCGAAAGGGGCGACAGCGATCGCTGGTAATAAGCGGGACCCTGTTCATAAACTCTCTGTCGCCGCTCCGCGGCTTGACGAATCCACCAAACCGTTACCCAAGGCTCGCAAAGCCTCAGCTTGGGCTTAGCTCTGCCGCTGCTACGCAGCTCCCGGATCTGACACCTTTACGCTGCGCGCCGGATGTGTCCGGTGGCGCACGACATCACGGCTTCGGGTGTCGCTTCAGCTCTTGTGAATTCGCCGGTGATACGGCCTTCGTGCAAAACGATCACGCGATCCGAAAGGCCCAGAACTTCCGGGAGTTCGGAAGAAACCAGAATGATTGCCAGCCCACTCTCCGCGAGTCGATTGATTTGGGCATAGATTTCCTGCTTGGCGCCCACATCGATTCCGCGCGTCGGCTCATCAAGAAACAGCACGCGCGGATTCGTCAGTAACCATTTCGCCAGCACGACCTTCTGTTGATTTCCGCCGGATAGAGTTCCGGCCACAGTGAAAACTGAGTTTGCTTTGATTCGCAAATCGGCGGCGGCGCGTTCTCCTGCAGCGGCCTCAGCGTCTTCGTTAGTTATGAATCGGCCCGATACCCTGGGCAAACACGCCAGCGTCATGTTCCTCAGGATCGTCTGATCGAGAATCAATCCGTAACGCTTGCGATCTTCGGTGACGAATCCGATGCCGTGCCTGATTGCGTCTGAGGGAGTGCCGATCTGGACCTGTTTATCATCAACAAAAATCTCAGCGGATTTGCGGCCCGCGTGGGCGCCGAAAATAGCCATCAATAACTCGCTGCGACCCGAACCCATGAGGCCGGCGATGCCGAGCACCTCTCCCTTGTGTGCGCGGAAAGCGACACCTTCGACCAGCAGTTTCTCCGGCACTGAAGGATCTTCAACGGTCACATTTCGCGCCTCGAAAACTACTTCGCCCCGATCGTGTCTGGCTTCAGGAAATATCTGATCGACTGCGCGGCCAACCATTTTGCTGATAACGCCCGCCTCGTCAGTGGCGCTGGTCGCGCTGGTGTCGATCGTCTGGCCGTCGCGCAGGACCGTAATGCGATCGCTGAGGCGAAATACTTCATCGAGCTTATGCGAAATGTAAATCATCGCGACGCCGCGCGCGCGCAGATCGTTCAGAATGCCAAAGAGCGTTTCGACTTCCGCGTCCGTCAGGGCCGCCGTCGGCTCATCGAGTACCAGGATGCGGGCGTTTTGTGAAAGGGCCTTCGCGATTTCGACAAGTTGTTGCTGACCAATTCCGAGGTTGACGACCGGCGTTCTCGGATCAATTTGCAGATGAAGTTCGTCGAGCAGTTTTTGGGCCCGGCTGTAGAGTTCTTCCCAGTTGATGATCCCGAAGCGGCGTGGCTCGCGTCCCAGAAAAATATTCTCAGCGACGCTCAGCTCTTTGACCAGAGACAATTCCTGAAAGATGATCGCGATCCCGGCGTGTTCAGATTCGCGCACGTTCGCGAAGCGACGCTCCGATCCCTCGAGCACGATCTGGCCACCATATTCAGGATGAGGATAGACGCCGGCGAGAACCTTGATCAGGGTGGATTTGCCGGCGCCGTTCTCGCCAACAAGGGCGTGGACCTCCGCTTGACTTAGATCAAAGCTAACTCCATCCAGGGCCTTTACTCCAGGGAAGGACTTGGTGATCGCTTTCATTGAGAGAAGTGGAGTTTGCATCGCAATGAGGTCAGTACCGGGAGCGGTAGCGACCGGGTCTCAAACAACGCAATAAACGAGGACGAACCCGGTCGCTATCGCTCCCGGTACTGACCTCATCGCCTGGGTTTACTGTTTCGGCCATTGATCCTTCGGCACGTTCTTATAAACATCTTCCAGCTTGTGATAGCCGTCTTTGATAACTGTCTGCATCACGTTGTTCTTATCCAACACCATCGGTTCAAAGAGCAGCGCCGGAACGTCTTTCTTACCGTTGTTGATTTTGTCTTTGGCGTCGACCTTTTCGCCTTTGGCGAGCTTCATCGCTGAGTCGACGGCGCTGAACGCCAGCGGCTGAATCGGCTTGTAGATCGTCATCGTTTGTTTGCCTTCGACCACCCGCTGAACTGCGTCGAGCGCGGCGTCCTGTCCGGTCACCAGGACCTTGCCGACTAGCTGCGGTGGCAAGGCTGAAATGGCCCCGCCCGCAGTGCCATCGTTTGAAGCGACCACAGCCTGGATGTTGTTACTGTTCTTGGTGAGCGCGTCTTCCATGATGCGGAGTGCTTCGCTGGCCAGCCATTCCCGCGCATATTGCGTGGTGACAATTTTGATCTGGCCTTTATCAACCGCTGGTTGCAGCACGCTCATTTGGCCTTCGATCAGAAGCACTGCGTTGTTGTCCGTCTGCGAACCTCCGATCATCACGTAGTTGCCCTTGGGCGCATGGTCGAGCGCGTACTGCGCCTGCATCTGGCCAATCTTTACCACCTGGTGCGAGACGTAGAGATCGACATCGGCATTGCGGATCAGGCGATCGTAACTGATTACCGGAACGCCCTGGCGATGGGCCGCCTCGACAATTGAAGCCGCGATTTGTCCGTTGTGTGGGGCCACGATCAGGACATCGACGCCTTTGGTCAAAAAGCTCTCGGCCTGGTTGACCTGGGTAGCGTCGCTTCCGTCGGCCACCAGCACATCGCATTGGGCGCCGACTTCCTTGCACCGTTGTTCGAACAGAGCCTTGTCTCGCTGCCAACGTTCCTCTTTCAAAGTGTCCATTGAGAAACCGATACGCACCGGGCCCGTGCCCTTAACCCGCTTAGTGCCGTCGCCCTCAGGTCCTTTTACACAGGCAGAGAATGCAGCCGTTATCATGAATGCGAAGGTGATTAATTTGGCTCTGGATGTCATGGTGTAATCCTTTCGTGCCGATGACTTATTAGAAAAAGTGTCAGCCCCGATTGCGAATTCTAATTGCTGCTGGAGTTAATGCCGCCTCATAATACCCATGAACCATGGTCACTGCCAGCAGCAAATCAGGCACGTCAAAAAAATTCCCGCTCTATGGTTATCTTGGATTTCTGATCATCGTAGTCGCGGAAGCACTGCTGTTCAGCGGCAACCAAATCGTGGGCCGTTGGTTTACTCCGATCGTTTGGACCGGCTACATCCTCTTTGTCGATGGGCTGGTTTACGCAGTACGCGCGCGTTCGCTTCTGATGACTGACCGGCTTGAGTTGCTCGTCATAATCGTCGTCTCAATCGGCGGGTGGTGGCTTTGCGAGTTTTACAACGCGCCGCGATTTTGGAAATCGGATTTGGAACTCTGGTGGCACTATCACAACCTCGAGCCGAATCTCATGCTGCGGCGCGCCGGTTATGATTGGGCCTTTGCCACGATCTTTCCGCTGCTGTTCATTACCGCCGAGTTGTTTACGGTTACGATTTTCAAACGGTCAAATGCCGGCGCGCGGATCAAATTTTCCCAGCCGCTCCTTATTGTTTTTATCGGGCTGGGAGTTGCCGGTGTAGTCTGGCCGCTGCTGTTTCCTTCGGCGTGGTTGGCGCCGGTCATCTGGCTCTCGTTCATCTTCCTTATTGATCCAATCAACGCGCTGCGCGGGTGGCCTTCGATTACCGGCGATTTGGCGCGGGGCGATTGGCGGCGACTGTGGTCTCTGCTGGCCGCGGGACTGTTGTGCGGATTTTTGTGGGAGTTTTTTAACTACTGGGCCATCTCGAAATGGAGCTACACCGTCCCCTATCTGGGCAACGTGAAAATCTTCGAGATGCCGGTGCTTGGCTTTTTGGGCTTTCCACCATTTGCGGTTGAGTGCTGGGTGATCTATATCTTTGTGAGATCGTTGCTGCCACCCGCCGTACGCGAAACTGAAAGCGCCGAGATCATCGTGCGCGCGGCGTGAGCGGAATCTACCAAGTGTGATGAAAACCTGGATCAAGCGACTGGGATTTTGGGGCTTCGTTTTCTTTCTGGTGAAGGGGCTCCTGTGGCTGGCCGTCCCGGCGTTGGTGGCGTTGTTCGCGACGAATTGAGGGCGTCTCTTCCCGGCGAAGTCATGAGGCTTTGCGCAAAAACAAATCGGACGGTGAGTCTGCTGAGTCCGTTCGGACCAAGCGGTCTCATTCACACCTGGCTTTAGCCAGGTGAACCGCGCCAGACGCGCCGATCACCCGGCTACAAGAGTCTGTCAGTGAATTCGTGGCGCTGGTGTTTTCCGCGATCGTGTCCGAACCGCGAGCGGTAGCGACCGGATCAAGCGATACACTTGAAGACCTTTGTTGTTCGACTCAAATTGCCTTTTGATCCGGTCGCTACCGCTCGCGGTTCGGACACTAGTCGACACAGAGGCCACACCCGTGCACAGGGAAATGCTTTTTTCCCCCGACAGACGCCTTCAGCCGGGTGTGAATGAGAACTTTCCATTCTTTTCGTGAAAAGAAGTCATGAAACGATCGGCTTTCGGTTTCCTTCTGCTACTTTTTCTCTTAATGGCACAAACAGTGTCGCAGGCACAAGACGCAAGGCGGCCGCGTGCGCGGGAGGCCGGCGTAATCGTGGGCGTCCTGCCAACGGGGCCACTCAATGCCATCACCGACGTAGCCGGAGTAAGCATCGGTCACAGCACGATCATTAGCGGTGACAACGTGCGAACGGGAGTGACTGCGGTTGTGCCGCACGGCGGGAATCTCTTTCGCGAAAAAGTTCCGGCCGCGGTTTTCATCGGCAACGCTTTTGGCAAGCTGGCCGGATCGACCCAGGTGAATGAGCTGGGCGAGATCGAAACGCCAATCATGCTGACTTCAACTCTGAATGTGCCGCGAGTGGCCGACGCGACCATTGACTACATGCTCGCACTGTCCGGGAACGAAGCCGTTCAGTCCATCAATCCGCTGGTGGGTGAGACAAACGACGGCTATCTCAACGACATTCGCGGACGTCACGTGGGTCGCGATGAAGTCTTTGCGGCGATTAAGAATGCGCGCGCCGGAGCGGTGGAAGAAGGCGCCGTCGGTGCGGGCACCGGCACGGTAGCCTTTGGGTTCAAAGGGGGAATCGGCACGTCCTCGCGCAAACTACCAGCCTCGTTGGGCGGTTACACGGTCGGCGTGTTGGTGCAGACGAATTTCGGCGGAATTTTGACGATTAATGGGGCCCCGGTGGGTCGTGAATTGGGCCGATATTATTTGAAAGACGAGTTGGAAAAGAGCGGTCCAGTGACCGCGCCGAATAATCCTGACGGCTCGATCATCATTGTGATTGCGACCGACGCACCGATAGATCATCGAAACCTGCAAAGACTGGCGGGGCGATCAATGTCGGGACTGGCGCGGACGGGAGCGTCAGGCTCGAACGGGAGTGGCGACTACGCAATTGCCTTCTCAACCGCCGAAAGTGTTCGCCTGCGTCAAAATGCCAATGGGGCCCTGCAAGCGACCCAACTCCTGGCGAACGATGCAATGTCACCGCTGTTTCTGGCCGTAATCGAAGCGACTGAAGAAGCAATCTACAATTCACTGTTTCGGGCGACGAGCATCAGCGGTCGCGGTCATACGGTTGAGGCTCTGCCAATCGACCGCACCCTGGAGATTCTGAGGAAGTACAACGCAATTAAGCGATGAAATTCGTACCTGGTAGTGATGCAGTTTGATGTCCGACAAGCTTTAGCTTGTCGAAGCTTGGCGACAAACTAAAGTTTGTCGGACATTTATTCCAAACTGCATCAGTACGTGTGTACCTCAATTCATTGACACCCTATGCCTTACTCACTAGAATACGCGGCACTCTAAGACACCGGAGGACAATCGAGTGGCTCTCAAAGTTCGAATCAACAGAAAGAGTGTCGAATCAATGACCCGACAACTCACCGATCAATTGGGGGATTTGATTAGCAGTGGCGCGCTGGCCATCGGCAGCTTGCTCCCAAGCGAGCGTACGCTGGCTAACTCCCTCGGCGTGGCGCGAAACGTCGTGCGCGGGAGTTACGAATATCTCGAGAAGGCCGGGATCGTCCAGCGCGAAGGAAGAAAAGGACGCCGGGTGCGAGCTAAAACTTCCAGGAAGAAAGCGGCGCCGCGTAAGACGGTTAAGAAGGCGACTAAGAAGCGATAGCGCTGCGACTATTTCCCAAAATACCTGACCACGGGTTGATACTCCCGCGAATCCAGACTGGCCCTCCCTCATGGTCGGGCTTCCGGCACGTTTGGTCTCCATTCCATCTGAAAGTGCGTTCCGGTTTCACTGGTGCGCACAAACCCCAGGCGCTCGAATAAACCAACCGCGCGACTGTATCTGATTACCTGCAAACGGAGAGGCTTATTGGCCTTTGCGGCGTCACGCTGCAAGCGGCGCAGAAGCTGTGTTCCGACCCCTCGATTGCGGAATTCAGGAAGCAAAGCCAGGTCGATACAGCGGATCTCGTTTTCCCGGGAATCGACCAGCAAACGGCCGGCGCGTTCCCCGGCAGACAAAATCACCTCGTCGTTAGCCTGGGCATAATCCTGAGCATCAAAAGTGCGTTGCGCCTCGTGTTGCATATCCAGAAACTCTGCCACTCGATTTTCATCCCAGCCAAGTTCGCGCAAGTCTTCGCCGCGACTGCTCTTGTAAACTTCCAGCAGGAACGCAGCATCCTCGCCCCTCGCCGGGCGCAGAGTAAGTGAATTGTTTGGGTCGGTCACGTTCGTGATTCTAGTCGAACCGGTTTGAAGTTCAAGCGCCGCGGTACGCACGCCTCTGGCGTGCTTTTCCGGTGCGGCACTCCGGAGGAGTGCGTACCAATCGCTATCGCTGTGCAAAAGTGCGATAATCGGGGCGCTTTCCCGCACATCCGAATAAAATTCTTCGAGGTAGTTATGAAACGCATATTTACTTTCGCGGTTATCAGTTTGTTTGCCATGGTGACATTCGCTTTCGCCCAGGAACGGCGATTGACGATTGATGAACTCCTAAAAGTACGTCGTGTCGGCGATCCTCAGATCTCCCCGAAAGGAGATCTGGTGGCCTTCACAATTACCGACGTAGACCAGGCCGACAACAAAAGCACGACGCAAATTTATCTGGTGCCGCTGGGCGGTGGCGAAACGAGACAACTGACGAATGACGAGCACTCATCGGCCAGTCCGCGCTGGTCACCTGACGGCGAAAAATTAGCCTTCGTTTCCGCGCGCGATGGCGACGATGAAATCTGGACCATCGACGTGTCCAGCGGGGCGCTCAAAAAGATCACGACCATTTCAACCGGCGCCGGTGATCCGGTTTGGTCGCCAGACGGAAAATGGCTGGCCTTCGTTTCGGACATCTATCCTGAATGTCGCGACGATGCTTGTAACAAGCGGCGCGCGGAACAGGTCGCGCAGAACAAGGTCAAAGCCCACGTCGCAGAACGCCTTCTCTATCGTCATTGGAAATCCTGGAAGAACGGTATGCGTACTCACGTGTTCGTCGTGGCGTCCGCCGGGGGCGAAGCGCGCGATCTAACGCCCGGCGATTACGACGCGCCCCCGTTCAGTCTCGGTGGGCCCACCGACTATGCGTTCTCCCCGGATTCAAGTGAACTCGCTTTCGTCAGCAATCATGACAAAGTCGAAGCCACCTCAACCAACGCTGACGTTTGGTTGATTTCCGTCAAAGGTGGAACGCCGAAGAATATCACCGCGGCGAATCATGGTTACGACGGCTCGCCGCAATACTCGCCGGATGGGAAATACCTCGCTTACCGATCGCAAGTTACTCCCGGATACGAAAGTGATCGGTTTCGACTGATGATCTACGAGCGAAAGACCGGACGAGCACAATCGATCAGTGAGAGCCTTGATTCCAACATTGATGAGTTCACGTTCGCCCCTGACAGTAAGAACATTTATCTAACCGCCGAAGAACGCGGGCGGGCGCCGATTTACAGCGTCGCTGTGACGGGCGGTCCGATCAAGAAAGTTGTCACGGAGGGTGGAGCAAACGGCGATGTTCACCTGACCAAAGATGGCAACACTTTGGTTTTCTCGCGCAGCAGCATGACCAGGCCGGCGGAGATTTATCGCGCGAATGCGGATGGTTCAGCCACGACCGCCCTGACCACCACCAACGATAGCTTCATTTCATCTTTCAATCTGAAACCGGCCGAAGAGGTTACCTGGACCGGTGGCCTGGGCGCGAAGGTGGCGGGTTGGATCGTGAAACCACCGAACTTCAGTCCCGGCCGCAAGTATCCGCTGGTCGTGCTAATTCACGGCGGTCCGCAGGGCGCCTGGAACGACAACTGGGGCTATCGTTGGAATCCGCAAATCTATGCCAACAACGGCTACGTCGTATTCATGCCGAATCCGCGGGGATCGACTGGCTATGGCCAAAAGTTCGTTGCGGAAATTTCCGGAGACTGGGGCGGCAAGGTTTTCACCGACATCAGCAACGGCGTGGCCATGGCCGCGAACCTTCCTTATGTCGACAAGACTCGCATCGGTGCGGCGGGCGCGAGTTACGGTGGCTACATGATCAATTGGATCGAAGGACACAACAACGATCCGCGTTTTCACTACAAAGTTTTGGTTTCACACGACGGCGTGTACAACCTTGCGGCGATGTACGGCGTGACCGAAGAGCTCTGGTTTCCGGAGTGGGAGTTCAAGGGAACTCCGTGGACCAATCCGGCCATGTACGATCGCTGGTCGCCGCACAAGTTTGTGCAGAATTTCAAGACGCCGGTCCTGATTATCACCAACACACTCGACTATCGAGTGCCCGAGGGTGAGGGGCTGCAATTCTTTACCGCGGTGCAACGAATGGGCGTAGAATCCAAGCTCCTTGATTTCCCGGACGAAGGTCACTGGGTTACCAAGCCGGCCAATTCCGCGTTCTGGCATAAGACGGTGCTTGATTGGCTGGATAAGCATTTGAAGTAAGGTATGGCGCGGATGAACGCGGGTCTGCGCGGATAGAAAAGTAAGCCTGGTAATTCATCGCCCATAATCCGCGTTCATCTGCGGCTGAAATCCTGGAGGTTTGCCTCATACCGGGTTGGGCCAAAGCTTTGATCGGAACGCTATGCGTCGTGGTCGCCCTCGTCATTGGCGCTCTGGTTGTCGGCATCGTCTATGTCGCGCGCAACAAAGATGCGTGGAGAGCGCAAGGCAGGGAAGTACTGGCACAAGGAAAAAGCTTCGGAGCTACCAGCGACAACCAGGGCTGCCTTGATGAATCAGTCAGACGTTACAAGAAGGAGCCGGGCCTTCTGAAAGCTAATTCAACAAACCATTTTATGCTGAGCTGCCTGGAGAACAGCCGGCCGACACCAGGCTTCTGCGATAAAGTGCCCGTCGGCGATGTGATGAAGTTCCATGAATGGCGGGAAACACAATGTCGTCATTACGATCTTGGGGGCGATCTAAACTGCAAGTTTTCTCTCTTCATTCCCGTGCCGATGTTTTGTGGAGAGCAGAAGCGCAAGGGAAGTTAGCAGTAATTAGGCCGCGGATGAACTCTGATCGGCGCAGATAAGAAATAAGTTCTTATTCGCGGCCCCGTGGTCGTTTGCGCTAGTCTGCGGTTAATCGTGAATCGGAGGTTTACCTCATGCCACGTTGGTTAAAAATTTTATTGATCGTTGCGATTGTAGTTGTCGTGTTAGTACTTGGCGTGGTGGGAACCGGCGTCGTCTGGTGGATGAAGAACAAAGACGCGCTGATAGCCCGGGCCAAAGAAGGCAAAGAGTTTGGCGGCCACAGCGACAATCAGGCCTGTGTCGACGAAGCCCTCAATCGCTACAAAAAGGAACCCGGGTTTGGCAGTGCCATGTCCACGAACATCTTTCTGCGAGGTTGTTTGGAGGCGAGTAAGCCGACGGACGGTTTCTGTGAGAGCGTGCCGAAGACGACTGAATTTATGAAAAGCGCGGAGTGGCAGCGGGAGCAATGTCGTGGCGTTGACCTGGCAAAGGACAGCTACTGCCGTCAACTCTTTCAGCCGGTCCAGCAGTTTTGTGAGAAGGGTCCGAGTAGATCGTCGTCCGAAAGAAACGCTAACAATCAATGAGCCGGCTTGCCTCAAGGAGCCAGACTGGAGCGCAACCGTCTCGGTTGCCAGGCTTGAGCAAGCGAGGCCGCTTGCCTCCAGTCCATTTCACGGTTCTGGTTTTGAACCTACAAATCTAATCGAATCCGACGTCTCATGTCGTCTGCCCGCATCCAAAAGATTTTTCTCGTCCTGGTGGCGGTAATGGTGGTCGGCCTCGTTTTGGCCGGGCTGGTTTTTGTCAAGGCCTTCGATGCCTGGCAGCTCGCAACCCGGGCCGGTAACGAAGCGGCCATCGTCCAACACCTCAAGACGATCGCAGCCGTTGAAGCGCAATACTTCTACAGCCACCATCGCACGTTCGGCACGTTTGAGCAGCTGGTGAAAGAGCAAATGCTCAGTTCCAGGTTCGCTGGAAATCCGGTGACACTTGACGGATATGTTCTGACTTTGACGCTGACGTCTGAACCGCAGGCATTCGTCGTCGCGGCGACTCCGGTGAGCAAGGCGGCAGGCTCAAAGCACTTCTATTTCGATTCGGTTTCGCGCGAGCTCCACGTCAATTCTGAGAAACCTGCCGGTCCGAATGATCCAATTATGAACAAGTAAGTTTGGAGAGTATCCCACAGCTTGAGCCGTGAACCTTCTGTCGATGATCGCCTGAGCATTCGGAACCGCCCCAGTGGAATTCCGCTCATGTACCAGAGCTGGGGGAAGCTCTTGTTCATGCATTGGCCGATTGATCCGGAAATTCTGCGGCCGCTCATACCTTCACAGCTTTCAATCGATACCTTTGCCGGCCAGGCGTGGATTGGCGTCGTGCCTTTCACGATGTGGGGAATTCGCGCGTCCTTCCTGCCGCCGATACCAGGCACCAGCGCATTTCACGAATTGAATGTGCGGACTTATGTGCATTACGACGGAGTCCCCGGAGTCTGGTTCTTTTCACTGGATGCCGCGAACAGTCTGGCGGTCTGCGGTGCGCGGACGTTTTACAGCCTGCCGTATTTCAAAGCGACGATGAACCTTAATCAGAAAGACAACACGATCGACTATTCATCAGTTCGCAGTGATGGCCGAACGTACTCACAGTTTTTTGCCGCGGACGCGGCGGGCTTTCGGGCAAATTTCGATTCGTCGCAATTTCCGAAACCTCCACCGGCAGGGTTGGAAGCGAGTTGGAAGATAGGTGAACCGCTGCCGCTGTCACAGCCGGGTGAGATCGAATTCTTTCTCACCGAACGTTACTGTCTCTATTCGTATCAACGCGGCAGGCTCTATCGTTCGCGCATCTTTCACGATCCGTGGCCCTTGCGCGCCGCCTCAGTTGATTCATGTAAATCGACAATGATTGAGTCGCTGGGAATTGCTCAGCCGGAGGGCGAACCGCTTTTGCATTATGCAGAGTCGATCGCCGTGGATATCTGGCGGTTGCAGCGTGTGTCAGAAGCCCGACCGTGAGGGAGGGCAAGGTCAATCCAGAACTCATCCGCAGATTACGCAGATGAGACAAGGTCGATCCTTTGAGCCCTTCGAAGTAATCTGCGTAATTTGTGGATAAGTCCCGAAGAATCCTCCCTACGGTTGTGCTTCTGAGACGACGAAGAGTTCCTGCGAACCTAACTTGTATGGTTCGAACTTGAGCGAACCGTAGAGATCCAGTACCTCAAATCCTGCGCGTCGCAGCATTCGTTGAATCTCGGCTGCGGTGTAAATCCAATGCTTTGCCAGGCGCGACTCAGATTGGCCGTCCCGCTCCAGGATGTACTCGCTATCGATGCATCCCTCGGCCGCGTTGTATCGCTCTTTGGTAATCAGGTTGATATCGCCAACCTGGTGACAAGTCTGCTCTTCAAAATCAGGCAGGAAGGATTCGGCGGCCATGGCTGTTTCCACGATGAAACGCGAGCCCGGTTTCAGCGCGCGAGCCATCCCCTTGAGAAACGTCTCCATGTCGTCGTATTCCAGAAAGCCAAAACTATTGCCGAAACAATAGGCGCCGTCGTAGATGTGTTCGCCTTCAATCGCGCGTTTGTCGCCCAGAATGAAGTCGGGCGGGATGATGGGAGTAACTCTTGCTGTGGAGTCAGTACCATCCGCGTGAGCGGATGGGTTAACGAGGCTGCGGATTGATGCGCGGGCCTCATCGATAAACTCTTCAGAAATGTCCATTCCGGTGACGCTCAGTCCACGCCGGGCCAGCTCGAACGACAGTCTTCCGTTTCCGCACGGCACATCGAGTACGTGCGCGCCAGGCTGGCAAAGCAGCGTTTTGACCAGGAAATCTGCCTCAGCTTTGGTTTGTTTTGGTGGAATGGCCTGACGCCACAAATCGAGGGTGACGCCGTGAAAAAAATCTTCGTACCAGTTGGATGGAACAGACATTCGCGGTTTGTCGGGTGGTGATTTAGCGGTCATTCAGGGTTGTGCAAGACTATGAGTAACGAACCACGGCATTGTCCGAGATGCGTGAATGCTTTGTAAAGAGGAAACGACGTTGAGGGTAGCGTCCTATTTGCGGGAGCGTCGTGCTGAGGTCACGGAGTCAGTACCGGGAGCGGTAGCGACCGGGTCAAGCCGACAGCAAAATTGCTGGATTGCTACCCGGTCGCTACCGCTCTCGGTACTGAGCTCATCCTCAAATTAGGACTACGGCAGGTGTCTACTTAGCGAGGTATTCGCGACGCGATCGTACTGATACATCCGGCAGGCTTACTTTTACTGACAGTGCATGAACGCTGCCGTCGCGTTTCAATTCATCAGGGTAAAAGCCAAGCCGGTATTGATGCCGCAGTTCCTCGGCAATCAGCGCAAAAGTATCTTTCAAGTTTTTCGTTTCACCCTCATAGAAGCGGCCGCCGGTTACTTCCGACAATTTTTCCATCAGATCGTGACCGTCGTAGCCGAGTCCGCGGAGACCTCCCCTTCGGCCGCCGGGGCCGCCGGGGCCGCCGGGGCGGCGAGGCCGCTGAGGAGTCGTCGAATCAAAGGGTCGTGGAAAAGGAAAACGCGGACGCCGTGGTGGTCCCAGAAAACGAAGTCCTTCCGGCAGATAGTAAATCGAGTAAATCATAGCGTCGGCTTCGGACTCGGATCTGAGCAGGTCTTCAGGAGTCACCACGCTGCCGTGATCGTTTCCATCGCTGAGCAGGATGATTGCCTTGCGGCCCCGGATTGGTTGCAGCACTCGGCTCGAGACGTCCATGAGCGAGTCATACAGAACCGTGCCGGCCATCTTGCCAACTTGCGCCTGCTTGATTCCTGACTCGAGCTCCTTGCGATTGCTGGTGAGCGTCGTCAGCTTCTGCTCCTGCCAATCGAAGGTGACGATCATGGCGCGATCCTGCGGTCGCAACTCTTTCACGAAAGCCTTGGCAGCCTTCTTGATGTCGTCGAGCACCCCGCTGGTGCTCAAACTGGTGTCGAGCATGAGCACGACGTTCAAAGGCTCTTCGCCGGCGTCGAAAAAAGCAATCTTCTGCTCGACCTGATTGTCGAAAAGCCTGAACGCTTCAATCTTCAGATCACGGACGTAGCGATTCTCGCGGTCACTGACAATAACCGGGACACTAATCAGGTTGGTGTCAATCTTGATCGTGTCGATGGGTTCCTGAGATTGGCCCTGGATTGTTGAAAGCGCGCCGCCCAGTGACGCGCAGAGGCCTACGAAAAGAAAAAGACTTCGCCACGCGAAGCGTCGAGGGAAAGCTCGTCTAGTCATTGTGCCTGCCGAGTGTTCCGATTTTGGAACGAAAACGAGACCAGAAAATTATTGCGGCGACGCTGGGTTAGACGCTCAAAGAGGTGACTTGGTTTGATTAGTGTCAGAAGCCCGACCGTCAGGGAGGGCACCGGATGATTGACAGGATTAACATGATGAACAGGATTTGAGAACAAATTCCAACTGTCTGGATATCTTGTTAATCCTGTCAATCATGTCCAACTTGCCGTGCCGTCTGACGCTATTCAGGCCGCTCCAACGGCGGGAGCACGGCGATGAAGTCGTCGGCGAAGCGGCGGCCATAATCGTCCAGCAGTTGACTGACACGCGCGTGGTCCTTTGATCGGACGATGAGCCCGGCGTGATGTTTCTTCTTTGCGCGATACCAGATTTCCGGATCCTCATACGTAGACGTGTCGGGGAATTCCTGCCGCGCCAGAGAGAGAATGATCCCAGCATGCTCTTTCGTCGGCTTCAGACGAGGGCGAACTTTTGAACCGGCAACCTCGAGCTTGGCCCACTCGCGCCAAAGATTGATTCCTGATGCGGCCTCGAGCACATCTGCAATGTAGGCTCCCCCGACGCGCGCTGCGATTTCCAGAAAATAGAAGTCGCCGTCGGCCTGGCTCTTGATGAACTCAGCGTGCGTGGCGCCGGTTTCCATCTTCATGGCTTTGATCAACCGGCGATTGACGTTCAGAAGTTTTTTCTTCTCAGCCGCGTTATGTGGAATTGTTTGCGAGATGTAAGCGCCGCCGCCGTGCGCGACCTGCAGGGGCGGCCGGCCGTACTTGTTGACACCCGCGAAAGCGACGCGGCCGTCAGTGACCAGCGAATCGACGTGATAGACCTCGCCGGCAATGAACTGGGCCAGCACGTGATAAGAAGCACGTTCGCGCAGAGTCTCACGCTGATTCAGTTCTTCGATTGCCTGCCGGACCTCGTCTGCGGTTTCGATTTTGCGAATGCCGATTGCGGAAACGTCCGAACGCGGCTTCAAAACCCAGGGAGCGGGGACGCGTTTGAGATAGTCACTGATCTCTTCGTTGTTGATCGCGACCACAAACTCCGGAACGGTCAGGCCGGCATTTCGTGCGTTAACAGCCATTGCGTACTTGTCGCGGAAAGTTTTCGCCGCAGTGCTGCTCATGCCGGGCAGGCAGAGGTGCTCGCGCGCCAGAGCAGCGATCACCACATCGAATTCTTCGAGGGCCACTATTCTGTCGGGTTTGCGCGTCTTGCCAATGTGGCTGACCAGGTCCAGGAAAAGTTCGACCGGCGCATCGTTTGGCAAAGCGAATACTTCGTCGAGCGCCTCCCGCGGCCACTCTTCGTCAAGCATTTTTTCTTTGGTGACCAGAGTGACGTTGCAGCCCTCGGCTTTGCAGGTACGCATAAAGTCGCCGCCCTTAAAAAAGGTGGCGAAGCAAACTACGTTGAGTGGTTTTGATTCGTCTGCGCTCATAGGAAGTTGCGCCAATATACATCTTTGCTGCCGTTTGGTCAGCAGAATCGTGTATAGTGACCGCTCTTTTTGGTGCGCACGCCTGCGGCGTGCTTTTAACGACATTGTTTGGTTTTTCACGGCACGCCAGAGGCGTGCGTACCGTTTCATATGATTTTTCGCGGACCATACCCTGATGTGACGATCCCGGAAGTTTCGCTCACCGACTTCATCTTCAGCTCGACGGCACAAATCCAGGACAAGACGGCGCTGATCGATGGCCCGACTGGTCGCACGCTGACTTATGCAGAGTTTGAAGACGCCGTTCGGCGGGTCGCCGCGAGCCTGTCGCAAAAAGGATTCAAGAAAGGTGACGTCTTCGGCATCTTCAGCACCAACTGTCCGGAATATGCGATAGCTTTTCACGCGGTCGCGATGCTGGGCGGAATAAATACGACTGTGAATCCTCTGTACACGGCTGAAGAGGCAGCATTTCAATTGAAGAACGCCGGCGCGAAACTGCTCGTAACTGCGCCGCCATTCATCGAGACGGCCACCACCGCTGCGCGCGAGGCCAACATCGAAGAGCTGTTTGTTTTCGGTGAAGCAAAGGGTGCGAAGCCTTTCGCCTCGTTGCTTGATAGTGATGGAGTTGTGCCCCACGTCGAAATTGATCCGAAGAACGATCTGGTGGCGCTGCCGTATTCGAGCGGCACGACCGGCCTGGCCAAGGGCGTCATGCTCACTCACCACAACCTGGTGGCGAACATGTGCCAGATGGACGGGCTCGATTATTTTGAACGCGAGGACATTCTGCTTTGCGTGCTGCCGCTGTTTCACATCTACGGGTTAGTCGTCGTGCTGAACATGGGGCTGCACCTGGGCGCGACGATCGTGATCATGCCGCGATTTGACCTCGAACAGTTTCTGAGTCTGATTCAGAAGTATCGCGTGACGTTATCGCATATCGTGCCGCCCATTGTTTTGAAACTGGCGCGGGATCCGATGATTGATAACTTTGATTTATCGAGTTTGAAAGTGGTTTTCTGCGGTGCGGCGCCGCTGGGACCTGAGCTTTCGCGCGAGTGCACGGAGCGCGTCGGTTGCGGGATTCGGCAGGGTTACGGCATGACGGAAACCAGCCCTGTCACGCATAGCAGCCCAGCCGATCCGGCCAGGGTGAAAATGGGTTCGGTGGGCACGGCAGCGCCGAATACCGATTGTAAGTTGGTCGATCCGGCCACGGGTGAAGAGCTCGGCCCTCGTCAGGAAGGCGAGCTTTGCGTGCGTGGCCCGCAAATCATGAGAGGCTATTTGAACAATCCGGAAGCGACGGCGCGCACGATTGACTCGGACAATTGGTTGCACACAGGCGACATCGGGTACGTGGATGAAGACGGTCACTTCTTCATCGTCGATCGCGTTAAGGAACTGATCAAATACAAAGGTTTTCAGGTGGCCCCGGCAGAACTCGAAGCTATTCTGCTGACACATCCGGCCGTGGCGGACGCTGCGGTCATTCCTTGTCACGATGACGAGGCCGGCGAGGTACCGAAAGCTTTTGTGGTTGCGAAACAGGAAATATCGGCGGAAGCGATTATGGATTTCGTGGCTGAACGGGTAGCGCCGCACAAGAAAATTCGCGAGCTGGAATTTATTGAGCAGATTCCGAAATCGCTTTCGGGTAAGATTCTGCGCCGGGTCCTGGTCGAAAAGGAACGGGCCAAAGGGCCGCATCGTTTGGGAGCAAATTCATGAGTGCACAGGTTTCACCGGACAGAGTCTCGCGCGCCGTGCGCGGTTATTTTTTGGCGATTCGCGCGATGGATCCCGAGGCGTTCGCCAATACTTTCGCCGAAGACGGCACCACCTGCGATCCCATGGGGGCCCCGCCAATTACGGGTCGTGCAGGCATTCGCGAATTCTTTGAATCGATCTGCAAGAATTTTAAGAGCGTCTCACTGGACGAAGATTCAATTTTTGTTTCGGGGAACGGCGCGGCGGTGAAATGGTCCGGCAAAGGAACCAGCAACAGCGGCAAGGAAGTAAAGTTCGAAGGCATCGACGTGTTCGAAGTAAACAACGACGGCAAGATTCAAAACGTCTGGGCCTATTGGAACCCGGGAGAAATGATTGCGCAGTTGTAAGAATCTGATCCGACCTCAGCGGCTCAGTACCATCCGCGTAAGCGGATGGGATCAAGACGCGTCCAGCGGCTAAAATAGACTCCTTATCCCACCTCCTCACGGAGGTGGTACTGACTTCAGACTCGATCGTTTTTATGTCACAAATCATAACCACACCCGCTTGGACAATTCCGGGATTCCTGGAAGCTCGCGAAAACAATCATCTCTTTATCGGCGGCGCCGACGCGACCGCGTTGACCTACAAATACGGCACACCGCTCTTTGTCTTCTCTGAAGCGCGTATCCGCGGCAACATCGCCCGGCTGCAAGCGGCCGCTAAGCAGGTCGATCGTCCGATCAAATTCTGTTACGCGTCGAAAGCAAATTCGAATATGGCGGTGCTCGGGGTTGTCCGGGATGCCGGCATCGACATCGAAGTCAACAGCGGCGGGGAACTGTTTAAAGCGCTGCGCGCGGGCTTTCACCCCGGTCAGATCATCTTCAACGGCACCAGCAAGACGAACGACGAACTGGATGAAGCTGTGCGCGCCGGCATCTATTCGATCAATGTTGACTCGATTTACGAAATTGGGTTGGTGGAAGATGCGGTGCGAAGGGCGCGCGCCGAACTGAACTCAGGATTACCGCCCGCCCGCATCGCTTTGCGGCTGGTTCCCGAAATCGGCACGCGCTCACATCTCGGTTTGCAGACTGCGCTGTTGACTTCAAAGTTTGGGATCTCTTCGTCGGAGGTGCTCGAAGCATTTCGCCGCGGCTTGCAGCATCCCGAGCTGGTCCATGTGTGCGGGATTCACATTCATGTCGGCTCGCAGACACCCGATGTCGAACCGTTTGCGGAAGCTTTCAAGAGCATGTGGAACCACCTGATGACGATTCATCGCGAGACGGGGCTGACCCTCGAGCACATCAATCTCGGCGGCGGCATTCCGGTGAATTATCTCCGCGATCCTTCACAGGCTGACGAACTTCCTGAGCATGAACGCGAAATGCTCGGCGCTGACCTGGAGCCATCGGCGGTGCTGACCGAAGCGTTGCGCGTGGCCCGGGAATCTGCGCGCGACGCCGAGGCGGAACACCTGCTGGAAAACGTGACGATCCTGCTCGAGCCGGGGCGCAGCATTATCGCAGACACCGGGCTGGTGCTGACCAGGGTTCAGAATATCAAGCGCCGGCCGGAAACGGATGACGTGTGGCTCCTGACCGACGCGGGCTACAACCTCCTCTTGTCGATGAACAATTACAAGTGGTACTACCACCTGATTTCAGCTTCGCGCGCGTGCGAACCGGTGGATGCGCAATACAAAGTCGCGGGCCCTCTGTGCGATTCGGGTGATGTGTACTTTGACATCGAGCGCCACGGCCGTTTGCCGGATTATCGTCTGCTGCCGCGCGACGTGAAACCGGGAGAGGTGTTGGCGCTGTTGAATTCAGGCGCCTATTCGCTCGCGCAAATGTTTCCGTACAACGGTCGACCGCTGCCGGCGGCGGTGATGGTGCGGTCAGGCGGCAAAGCTGAATTGATCAGGAAGCGCGATACGTATGAGGATTTGTTGATGAATGATGTGTGGTAGTCAGATTCAAGATTTCAGAATACAGATTCCAAAATTCAAGATTCAAAATTCAAAATTCAAGATTCCAGAAGCAATAGCTTCCTTGATATTCAAGGTTCAACATCAGCTAAGTCCATACTCTCGACTCTGTTCAGTCGGGTTCTTGAATTTGGAATCTTGAATCTGGAATTCTTCGAGTATAGTTTCGCGGCTTTTCCACTTCAAAAACGAGGTCAACCCTCATGAACTACAAAAGATTTGAAGACCTTCCGGTTTGGAATGCAGCGATAAATCTGGCCGTCGAAATTTATGCTCTGACCGAAACGACTCCATTCCGTAGACGAAGAAGCCTCAGGGATCAAATTGAACGCGCTGCCGTCTCCGTTTCAAACAACATCGCCGAAGGCTTTGAGCGGGGCACGAACAAAGAGTTGCTGGCCTTCCTTTACATCGCCCGCGGTTCCGCGGGTGAAGTTCGCTCAATGCTTTGCCTCCTCGAACGGATCCCAGCTTTTGGCTCGCTGAGCAAAGAAATCGCCTTGCTCAGGAAAAGAGCAGAGAGTTGTTCGCGACAGTTGAAGGCCTGGGCTCAGTCGCTTCAGGATTCGGATTTCCGGGGCGAGCGTCATGTCAATCAACGAACAAAACGAATCGATCAGGCCGCCCGAGATCGTGAAGAATTCTTAAAGGAACTGGCAGAGATTAGAGCGAAGGGCAAGACGAAAGACGGCCAATAGCTCTCAAGACGTCGGCTAGCCAGACGGAAATAGACCTGTCCATCTAAATGAACTCGAAACCCGAAACTCCAAACCCGAAACTGACCAACGGCCAGCTCATTCGCGGCCTGGGACTCGTCGCGGCAATCTCAGTCAACGTCGCCAACGTGATCGGCACCGGCGTGTTTCTGAAAGCGCGCGTGATGACCTGTAATGTCGGCACGCCGGGAAAGGCGCTCACTGTCTGGCTGGTTGCGGGATTGCTTTCGCTCGCGGGCGCGCTCACTTACGCTGAACTTTTGGCGATGATGCCGCGCGCGGCGGGTGAATACGGAATCATGCGCGATGCGTTCGGACGTCTCTCGGGATTCATTTACGGATGGACTCAGTTTGCCATCGCGCGCAGTGCGTCTGCCGCAGCCCTCGCTGTCGGTTTCGCCATCTTCCTCAATGCGCTTTTGAAGGGCGCGTTGAATCAAACCTTCTTTACGATTCCATACCTCAACGTTCCGTTCGGCCGCTTGCAGCTCGTCGCGCTGGGGGCCATTGCCGTCACAGTGCTTATCAACTGCGGAGCAATCACCTTGAGCGGCGGCGTGGCGACCTTTCTTACTTCGATCAAGGTCCTGCTCTTGATCGCCGTGGGACTGGGCGCGTTCTTCTATACCAACGGCGATTGGTCGCATCTGTCTCAGGCGAATGTCGGCGGCACGTGCGAAGGTGTCGCGATTGTAGGTGGAGGCTTTGCCGGATTCGCCGCCGCGATGTTGGGTGCGTTGTGGGCTTATGACGGCTGGAACAACATCAGCTTCCTGGCGGGCGAAGTAAAAAATCCGGAACGCAATCTGCCGCTGGGGTTAATCATCAGCATGTTCATAGTGATGGGGCTCTATCTGCTGGTGAACATCGGCTACTACCACGTACTAACGCCGACGGAAGTCGCGAGCGTGCCGGCATCGTTATCAGTTGCCGCTGAAGTCGTGAGACGTTTGCTGGGCGCGATCGCGCTGACGCTGATGGCCGCGGCCATGATGACGTCTTCGTTTGGCGCCTTGCATGCTTCGATTCTCGCCACTTCACGAGTACCGTACGCGATGGCGCGTGATCGGCTGTTCTTCAAAGGTCTGGCGAAACTTTCTCCGCGTACTCATGTGCCAATTCGATCGCTGGTCGTTCTGGGAATCTGGTCGAGCGTCTTAGCCTTGTCCGGTTCCTACGACCAGTTAACAGATGCCGCGATCTTTGCGTTAACGCTTTTTTACGCCTTTGTTGCCGGATCAGTATTCATCTTTCGACGTCGGCAGCCGGACGTTAACCGGCCTTATCGAACCTGGGGATACCCGGTGGTCCCAATCGTGTACCTGGCAGTAGTTGGCTGGCTTTTAAGTCAAATCGTCTGGGACTCGAGGTCGGACATGAGCGCGACGATCGGATTGTTTTTGGCTGGCCATCCACTCTCGGCCATGGCTGAGTCTTTAAAAGCGCCGCCGCTGGCGAGTCTGTTGTTCATAGTGCTTGGCCTGCCCGTCTATCTGATCTTGTCGCGGCAAAAAAGGATTGGGAATGAAGAATAAGCTTTGTTTCTCGGCGATCGTGATAGCGTTGCTGACGCTTCCGGCGATCGCTCAGCAGCGAAACTCTCTGGCCTCGCCGGATTCTGCGCGCGCCGCCTCGCTTCAGGAACTTGTTAATGAAGCAGCGCGCACGACCCTCGCAAAATTTGCCGACAAGAAACTCGCTGAATCTCAACTCTCGATTACGTTAATTGATCTCCGCGATGCCCGGCATCCGGTGACCGCGAGTTTCCGCGGCAACGAACGTGTCTATCCAGCCAGCGTGGTGAAGCTCTTCTACCTCGGCGCGGTACATCGCTGGCTGGAAGACAAAAAAATTCAGGAGACGGATGAGTTGAAGCGGGCCGTCCGCGACATGATTGTCGACTCGTCGAATGAAGCGACGCAATACGTGCTCGATGTCCTGACCCAGACGACCGGCGGTTTTGAGTTGCCGGCGAAAGAGATGGAGCAGTGGCAGTACCGGCGCAACGCGGTGAATCGATACTACTCGGCGATGGGCTACACCAAAATCAATGTCAATCAGAAGACTTTTTGCGAAGACGCTTATGGCCGGGAGAGAGTATCGCGGGGCCCGAATGGAGAAAATCGCAACAAGCTGACGACCGACGCAACCGCGAGGCTGCTTTCCGAAATCGCGATAGGCCGGGCCGTCAATCAAGCGCGCAGCACGCAAATGATGGAATTGCTGAAGCGGGATTTCGCCGGTGACTCGAAAGACCGTGACGACCAGGGCCGCGGCTTTACCGGAATTGCTTTGCAGGGGATGGCCGGCGCAAAGCTCTGGTCGAAAGCGGGTTGGACCAGCACGACGCGACACGACGCGGCCTACGTTGAATTGCCGAATGGCGCCCGGTTTGTGCTGGTTACCTTCACGACCGATCACGCCGCCGACCGCGACATCATTCCGACCGTAGCGCGAGTGGTTATCGAGGGGATTGGATCCGCGAAGTGATCAAGTCAGAACCATGCGTGACTATCCGCAGATTACGCAGATTACACCGATAAGCATCAGGCAAACAGCGTGACGGTGGCGACAGCAACGCCTTCTCTTATCAGCCTTTTCTGCGTAATCTGCGTAATCTGTGGATATGCTGACTCGCCTGCGCAGATGAGATGTTGAACGACTTATCCTTACATCGCCAACCAATCACTGAATTATTCAAACAGCCATCTGTCGCCGCGGACTGGAATCAGTACCGGCTCTCAAAAGATCAAATCGACTTTTTTCACGCTAACGGCTATCTCGCAGGTATTCGCGCGCTGAATGACGAACAGATTGAGGTGCTGCGGGCTGAACTTGCTCAGCTGGTTGATCCAAATCATTACGCCTGCGAACTCTTCTACGAATTCCATTCAAACGAATCGACTGATCCGGCAACCGTCTTGTTTCACGCGCTGGGAGCGTGGCGGATTGCCCCGGGCTTTCACGATTTACTCTGGAATCCGGCGTTTGTCATGCCGGCGGCGCAACTGCTGGATGGGCCGGTGCGCTTTTGGCACGATCAGCTGTTTTGCAAACCGGCGCAGCATGGCGGGGTGGTTGCGTGGCACCAGGACTATTCTTACTGGACGCGCACGCGACCGATGGCTCATCTGTCGTGCTGGATCGGGCTGGATGATTCGACGCGCGAAAATGGTTGTGTTCATTACGTGCCGGGGAGTCATCGCTGGAACCTTCTGCCGATTACCGGTCTGGCCGATGACATGCACGCGATCCAGAGTGTTTTGACTCCCGACCAGAAGGATCAATTCAAACCCGTTCCCATCGAATTGAAAGCCGGTGAGTGCTCATTTCACCATCCGCTGATGGTCCACGGTTCATTCGAGAATCGCAGCGATCGCCTGCGGCGTGGGGCAGTCATAAACGTGTTTCGCGACGGAGTATGTTCCGCGTCGAATGATGCTCTGTTGGCAGGTGTGCCACCGATTCCCGTTGGAGAAAGAATAGCCGGACAGTTCTTTCCACTGTTGTTCGATTCGGTTCTTGATCGGGACAGGTAAGAACTCCGCCTGAAGCTCCGTTAAGGGTGTCATATTTATAGAAATCGGTTGCCAAATTGTGCGAAGCTCCGTAGGAGCGACATGTCGAGATCTGCCGCTCCTGCGGAACTCGAATTGTCCCCGTAGCTTGTCACTACAAATATTTCGCGCCTAACCGAGCTCTGAAAAGCCATTGGCCGGCGGCCGTCTCACATCACAATCCCAAACTGTTGTCGCAATACTTCGTTGTATTCCGCTTCGTTCTTAAGCACACTTTCACTGCGCACGCCATTTTCCGTGATGATAAAGCGCATGTCGCTCAGAGAGATGCGCCCACGCGGCGTGAGTCGCGAACAAATTCTTTGCCGGGTGAAATGTGATTCGGGAGAAGTCTGATGATAGGAGCACATCTCTGCAAACGCCGCGTACTGGTAAGGTTGCAGCGAGAACCGGTACTGTGGCTGCCAGTCTTCGTCCTTTAGCGCTTGTTTCAGAACCAGGCGTTCCTGATTGTCGCTGATGAGCCGGTATCGGTTCTCTCTCTGCTGATATTCTGAATCTGCAACCAGAGGCAGCGGCTCAATAAATGAATCGCCAAACCCGACATCGGCCAGCCATTGCTCCCGGTTCAGTGCAACCCTCAAGGTCATGTGATCGAAGTCGCGACTGAATTCGTGCTGGTTGCCGGCCACCTGGGCTGAGAGCATCGCCACTTCGAAACCCAGCTCGTGCAGCAAGGCCGCAAACAACCCATTAAGCTCATAACAAAAGCCTCCGCGCCGGCGCGTCACGATTTTTTCAAACAACGCCGAGTCGTTAAGGACGATTGGTTCATGGGAATGAATGCTTAGATTTTCGAACGGCACATGCAACAGGTGCGCGAGGTGTAGCTGGCTGAGCATTTCAAAATGCGGATCGAGCGGCCCGCGATACTCAATCCGATCCAAGTAAGCCTGAACGTCCATAAGTGGCGGCATTATACCTCTCGAGAGGGAATGGTTTACGCGTCGGAGGCCGCATGGCGTAGGAGCAGTAAGGTAGTCGTAGCGCCGGCCAGCTGCGGAGCAGCGATCAGAGTTAAGCCGAAGGTGAGTTTTGCGAGCCTTGGGTAATTATCAGTTATATGTTGAGAGCCGCGAAGCTGCGACAGAGAATAAAGCTCGTGCTGCTTACGCGTGATCGCTGTCGCCCCTCGGGAGTCTGTCGGAAGATCCCGTAGGGATGCAATGTTTATAGAGAGCTCAAGCCCATTGATCTCGGGAGCCCATTTTATGGGCGAAAGAAAATTAGTTGCGCTCCTAAAGGAGCTAATAGCTTTCATTTGGGGGCCTGCCTTTTCTATAAACATTTCACCGCTACGCGGTTTTGTCCCGCAGACTCTTCGGGCTCGATACCTTTAGCTGGTTCGTACCTGAGCCTTTCGTCCTGAGATCTGTCTGTTGACAGCTCCGGAACAATTCACCTTCCGTCGATGTCTAATTCATCAAAGAGGAGGTCGAATCATGAGCCACAGCAGTCGAGCTGAGTCCAATCCACGTGTGTCCAACAGTCCCACCAGGCCTAACATTAATGTGACGCCGCTCATCGATGTGTTACTGGTGATGCTGATCATCTTCATGGTGGCCGCGCCCTTGAAACCTTCGCGATTCCTGGCGAATGTTCCGTCCCAACCTGATCGGGACGTTCGCGTCGATCCCAATCCCAAGACTCTGGTGGTAACGATCAAAAGTGATCGCACGCTGATGCTAAACCGCATGGGTGATATGGGTTCAATCTATGACACGGTCAAGTTGACCACGACTCTTTCCAGCCTGTTTCAAGAGCGCCTTCACAACCACACTTATCGTGATGATCTGCGCGATCGGTCGGATCTGCCGGACAACGTTCGCGTTGAGAAAACCGTTTTCATCAAAGCCCCGCGCGCGCTCCCTTACGCCGAGGTAGTTCGTGTCCTCGACAGCCTTAAAGGCGCCGGCGCCAGCCCAATCGGTCTGCAAATCGACGATCTCAATTAATCTGTGGCGGAACGGGTAGTGCGTCAACTTGAGACTTTTCTGTAGCCCAGGCGTTTACGCCAGGGGAATGAAAGGTGATAGTTTCAAAAGCCCCATTAATGGGGCTTTCAAAGCAGTGGCTGGTTCTGACCCAGGCGTAAACGCCTGGGCTAGAGAAAAGTCTTACGCCGAAAATAGCTCACCACGTTCTGGCGCCACTTGTCTCCTGCCAAACTTCTTCTGCTAAAATTACGCCATACATCGTTTTCAGAACTTATGGATTTGGTTTGGAGAGAGTAATGAACTTAAAGAGTCTTTCAAATAATGCCTTTGGTTCAAAGGCCAAATTGGCGGTGATTTGCGTAATCGCCGTGATGGCTTTTGGCTTGTCCTCAGTCGGGTGCCGGAGAAACTCCGGCAACCCGGCGCTGAACTTCGCTCCGGTGCCCGACACTTTGCCGCAGAACTCCTACGCGGACCTGGTGGGTAAAGTCGCTCCGGCCGTGATTACGATCCGCGCAAACAAACGTGTGCGTAACCCTCAGCAGTTTGATTTTTTTAATAATCCCTTCTTCCGCGACTTGTTCGGCGATCGTGGCCAACAACAGCCACCGCAGGAATCATTGGAGCGCGCGCTTGGCTCGGGAGTGATCGTCAGCGCTGATGGCTACATTCTCACCAATCATCACGTGATCGATGGCGCGCAGGAAATTAAGGTGGATCTAAATGACGGTCGCACTTTCGACGCCAAACTGATTGGAAGTGATCCGCCGAGCGATCTGGCTCTGTTAAAAGTAGAAGCGAGTGGCTTGACGTTTATGACCCCGGGTGACTCGGACAAAGTTCGTGTCGGCGATGTTGCCCTGGCAATCGGCAACCCGCTCGGCATTGGTCAAACGGTAACGATGGGCATCATCAGCGCAAAGGGGAGATCGAGCCCGCAAGGAAGTCCTGGCAGCGGCAATTTCGAAGATTTTCTGCAGACGGATGCGCCCATCAATCGGGGAAATTCGGGCGGCGCCCTGATCAATACGATCGGCGAATTGGTCGGTATCAACTCGCAAATTATGCCGGGCGCGGGCGGCGGAAACATTGGCATCGGATTCGCAATTCCGTCAAACATGGCTCGCAGCGTTATGGACCAATTGGTGAAGAACGGAAAAGTCCGTCGCGGCCAGCTCGGAATCGTGGTTTCACGAGTTACTTCGGACGTGGCGGCCAGCCTGGGGATGTCTGAGGCGAAGGGCGTGATCGTAAACTCAGTGCGAGCGGGCAGCGCGGCCGAGAAGGCAGGTATCCGTCGCGGCGACATCATCACCGCGATCAACGACACCACCGTAAGCGATTCAAATGCGTTTCGTAATCGCGTGGCCAGTAACGCGCCCGGCAGCGAGGTCACGCTCACGGTTCTGCGCGACAACAAGGAACAGAAGATTCGCGCGACGCTGGGCGAATTCAATCCGGAAACAGCGCAGTCCGAAAATCAAAATGAAGGCGCGCCAAACTCGAAGGGCGGGGCCGGGAAGCTGGGAATTAGTGTCGAGCCGTTGACGCCTGAGTTGGCCCAGGAACTCGGTTTGAATTCCGGCACCCAGGGCGTGGTGGTTGATTCGGCTGATCCTACCGGCCCGGCGGGCGCCGCCGGCATCCGCCGGGGTGACGTAATTCAGGAGGTGAATCGTCAACCAGTTCGATCGGCTGATGAATTACGCGCGGCGATTGACAAGAGTGGGGATAAACCTGCGCTTTTGCTTATTAATCGACGAGGCGACACGGCCTATATCGCCGTTAGACCGAACCAGTAAGCGAGTAAAGACTGGAGCGCAACCGTCCCGCTTACCAGCAAGCGGGTGGTGCACTAATTCTGCAGGGGCGTCCCTCAGTGGACGCCCTTTTCGTTCGATCTGAATTCAATACCTTTGCGGGGGCACATAAGCTCCCTGGGGCGGAGTATAGCCACCCTGGGCCATCGCGTGGTCATATCCGCAGAAGCCGCAAAGACGAGCGTGCTGGTTCGATGCCTGTCCACAGTTCGGGCAGCGCCGGAGCGGGGGCAGGCAGGCCATCACGATTAGAGTAATGAACAATCCCATCGGGTGGATCGCGAACCACATCCAATGCGGGGAGCGGTTCTTGCGCTTCGCGATATTCACTCCCAACAAGATTAGACCGATATAGACGGTGAGGGCGACGACGCCGATCACCAGCATTACCACCAGAGCAATTACATCTTCATCCCGCATCTCGATCTCTTCTTTCGGTCAGGGGCTACTCGATTATGTCCCCGTTCTTCTATCGGCTTCCGGCGCATTTGTCAACGGCCATTTTGTTATAGAAGCATCGGTCACGATCGACAGCAGGTCAGTACCGGGAGCGATAGCGACCGGGTAACCGTCCTGATCTACTCGCTCTCAGGGCCGACCCGGTCGCTATCGCTCCCGGTACTGACCTTGTATACCGATCGCGACCGATACTTGAAACTCGACGGCCGCGCGTGTATGCTGTGTTGCATCGATAAGACAGAGTTGCAAGCATGCGCTACGTCGTAAATCCGCCAAATCCCTGGCTTACCCATTCCGTCGAGTGGATCGGCGAACCTCCGGCCGCAAAAATCGAAGTCTATGAAGAGACGGAAACCCGGACCATCATCAGCAGCAACGACAGCCCTGACGTGGCATTCGATCATTCCATCAATTGCTACCGCGGATGCGTGCATGGCTGCACCTATTGCTTCAGCCGGCCCACGCATGAGTATCTGGATTTTGGCGCGGGTACAGATTTCGAAAGAAAGATCGTCGTTAAGGTCCGCGCGCCCGAGCTCCTGCGTAAAGAGCTGATGAAGCCTTCATGGAAAGGCGAACACATTGTCTTCTCGTTTACCTCTGATCCTTACGTGCCGCTCGAAGCGAACTACAAACTGACGCGAGCCTGTCTGGAAGTTTGTGCTGAATTCCGGAATCCGGTTGGCATCGTCACCAAGTCCGCACTGATTCGTCGCGACATCGACGTCCTGCAGAAGCTTTCCCGCGAAGCCAGTTTGGGAGTCTACTTTTCGATTCCTTTTGACGATTATGAAATTGCCCGGGCGCTCGAGCCTTTCGCGCCGTCGCCGAACGCGCGTTTCGCCGCGATGAAAGAGCTGGCCGATGCGGGAATCCAGGTGGGAATCGGGATTGCCCCCACGGTTCCCGGGCTCACGACTGACATTCCTCGCCTGTTACAGCGCGCGAGGTGCTGTGGCGCGACCAAGGCCTTCATTAACATGCTGCGGCTGCCGGGCAGCGTCGCTCCTTACTTCGAACAGCGTCTGCGCGAGAAGCTGCCAACCAAGGCTGATCGGGTCCTGAACCGAATTCGCGAAGCCCGTGGCGGTAAACTTAATTCAAGTAAGTTTGGCGAACGCATGCGCGGCAAGGGCCAGTACTGGGCAGCGCAGGAAAAACTCTTCAACGTTTACGCCAGGCGACTCGGATTTAATGAGCATCGCGTGGGCAGTGACTATCAAGCAGATCGTCAAACCTTCCGCCGTCCTACGGCCCAACGGTCGTTGTTTGGTTGAGGGCAAATCTTTGTGTAGTGCTTTCAAAAGATTTGAAGGTCCTTCAATTACGACGTTAGTTCCCCAACGCTATCAGGCCTGCGACAAACGCGCCTTGTATTCCCAGCGAAACCGTTTCGCGCCAAATACTCCGACTCATTAGATCAAATCGGGGACGTATCCCAGGATGTGACGTTGACTGCCAAACTGCAATCAGCTAAAAAGAAAGTCCCCCATGCCTATACCGATTCATGACTTGTGGTGGATCGCCGCGGGCGGCAGCGCGGGATACGGCGCTCGTTTCATGAAGAGCCGCATCGATGCCGCGCTGGCTGCTCGACGACGGCAACGCCTGCCTGATCCAACCGGTGAATTACTCCGCTTACATTCCCTCTACGGCTATACGGCCCATTCATTAGTTAGCATCGCCCCAGGCGCTTTGCACTGGTCGACGCCGGACATTGATGGCGCAGTGATCTATGGCGAGTTCGGACGTGTCTGGCTCGCGGCTGGCGATCCGCTGGCGCCTTTGGCAGAGAGGGCTGAACTGGCGCGGCAGTTTGCTGCTCACGCGAGGAAAAAGAACCGGGTGGTCGCCTTCGTCCCGGTAACCTCGGAGTTTGCCGGCCTTTTGGCGCCGCATGACTTTGCTGCCGTCAAAGTCGGAGCTTCGCCGTATTTTGATTTGCAAACCTGGAATCCCCGCGGCGAATGCGCGAAAAAATTACGAGCGAACGTCAATCAGGCGCGCCGCGGCGGCGTTGAGATCGAAGAGGCTCGCGTCGTCGACGAGAAACTTCGAAGTGAAACTGCACAGCTTTGCCTGAGTTGGTTGGGCTCGCGTCGCTCTGCGACCACCTTCGGATGGCTGGTTGCGCTTGATCCATTTCTGCATCTCGCACACAAGAGGTATTTCACCGCGCGCGTCGCTGGACGACTGGTTGGCTTTCTTTCCGTTAGTCCGATTCCGCTGCGCCATGGCTGGTATCTCGAGGACGTAATCCGCGAACCCAATGCGCCGAGTGGAATGGCGACGCTGCTGGTGGCCGAGGCGCTCAAGCGACTTAAAGACGAAGGAGCAATCCTGGCGACATTGGGGACCGCGCCGCTGGCGGCTGACGGTCCCAATGACGTTTCCACCGAAAATCGGCGCGTGGCCCGGGCGTTGGAAATGGCTTCGAGCAAACTTGGCGCCTTTTACAATTTTGCCGGACTCCGGCAATTCAAAGGAAGATTCGTGCCGAGCTGGTGGGAGAGTGAATACGCTCTGCATCAGCGAGGTGTTGCTATTCCTCCTCGCGTAGGTCATGCAATTGTGCGCGCCCTGGCGCCCGGCGGGCTAACTCAGTTGCTGACTCGCCAGGCGCTCAGGACTATTTCGAGGCAAGCCAAACGAGAAAACTAGCCCTATTTCATTCCCAGGAGTAACCAATCGTCATTCGGATTCGTCTAACTTTTCGAGCAAGCAAGTTCCCCAATCAAAGTTTGGTCCGATCCCCATGTCCACCTAATGAGCGTCACCGGAAAACTGAAGCAGACTTTTGTCGCTTCGCGCGTCGCTCATCACCACCCGCACGCAGAATCAAAATTTATCCAGGTTGAAGACGCTCGCCTTCATTTTGTGATTAGAGGAAGCGGTCGCCCGGTCGTTCTGATCCACGGAAATCCTGGTTCCTGTCAGGATTGGACCAGGCTGTACACGCCGTTGGCTTCACACTATTGTTCGTTCGCCTTTGATCGTCCCGGGCACGGTCAGAGTGGTCGCTCGAACCAAAACGGTAACGTTACCGTCGAAGTCCAGGCCCGCCTCTTGAATTCGGCGCTGGAGGAATTGGGCGTTGAGCGTCCAATCCTGGTCGGTCATTCGTGGGGAGGAGCGCTGGCATTGATTTACGCACTCTCTTATCCGGATGCGGTTTCGGGTCTGGTGTTGTTGGCGCCCGCGGCGTATGAGAGTGAGGACGGTGTCTCCTTTCTGAGTAAACTACCGGCGTGGCCCCTGATTGGTGACATCTTGAATACCCTGTTCACCCCATTACTGTCGGCCTGGATGGTGAGAACTGAACTCGCCAGGGCTTTCGCTCCGGATAAGGTGCCAAAGAGCTACCTGCGTCACACGCTTGCGGAATGGACACGGCCTAAGAAAGTGAAGTGGTATTCGGTTGACGACGCGTTGCTCAACGCATCGTTGGCTAAGTTCTCTCCTGACTACGCGAACCTTTGTTTGCCAGTTGCCATTGTGACGGGAGACTCAGACTTGATTGTGCCGGCAAAGGAAAATGCCTTCCGATTAGCCGGGATGCTGCCTCATGCGAAGCTGCAAGTTCTCGAGAAAGCTGGTCATCAAATTCCTTTTGTCAGGCCTGAAGCCGTCGTGGCGGCGGTCCGGATGGTCGCCGAAATGGCAACGACGGCATAGTTCCAGTCCCTCAATCAAAATACTCACAATGCATTCGCAACAGTCTGCTAGAGACAGTGTGCGGGGGTTATCTGTATAATGTCGCCACTCGAAAATCCAATTTTTCAGCAGGAGGGCACGACGATGTTCATTCGAGATGTCATCCGCGATCGCAAGCCGTACTCGTTGAAGGAATCCACGAGCGTACTCGAAGCGGCCGAGTTCATGGCGCAGAGAAGGATTGGCGCGGTTTGCGTGCTCGACGAGGAAGGAAAATTGACCGGGGTCTTTTCCGAGCGCGACATCCTGAATCGCGTGATTGTGCCGCGTCGCGATCCGGCGGAGCTGAAACTCGGCGACGTCGCGAGCCCTTTGCGGGCGGTGATCCGTTGTGACGAAACCCCGCACCAGGCGCTGGAACGAATGGAACAGATCGGGACGCGACACTTGCCAGTGGTCGACGGCGAGAAATGGGTTGGCATGCTCTCGATGCGTGACCTGCTGCGCGTGGAGCTGAGCGAGCAGGGCGATGAGTTGAAGCTGCTGCACGAATACATCAGCCAGTGAGACACAAATCCGCAGATTACGCAGAATGAAGTGAAATGAATTTGACAACGAGCGCGTCCATTTGAGATGCAGCGAATGATTACCGGCCTTTTCATCCTGTTGAATTTGTTCGCGCTCGCGTGCAGTCATCCGCCGCCGGGCCGCGGCGCTGGTAAAGTCGAAACCACACCTCAATCTCAAAGCACGTTCAAAGTCGAAACAGTTATTCCAAATCTGGAGGTTGTCTGGTCGATCGTTTGGGCGCCGGATGGCCGCATGCTCTTTACCGAGCGGCCGGGGCGCGTGCGCGTGTATGAGAATGGCAAGCTGCGGGCACAGCCGCTGTTTGTTGTCCCGGACGTCGAGCCGCGCGGCGAAAGCGGATTAATGAGCCTCGCATTGCATCCGCAATTTGCGTCGAATCATTTTCTTTATCTCTCGTACGCCTACAATTCGGACGGGACGCAGGTGCGGGTTGTGCGCTACCGTGAAACACCAGGCGGTTTAACCGATCGTAAAGTCATTATCGAGAGTATTCCCGCCGCGCAATTTCACGCGGGGTGCCGTCTGCGGTTTGGACCGGATGGCAAGCTTTACATAACCACGGGCGATGCGACCAATCGCGAACTCGCCCAGCAACTCAATTCGATTGCCGGAAAGATTCTGCGTCTCAACGACGACGGCACAGTTCCGGCCGACAATCCATTCGCCGGTAAGGCCAATGCGCGACCGGAAATCTGGGCTTACGGCAGCCGTAACGCGCAGGGAATCGATTTTCAACCAGGGACGAACCTCTTATGGGAGACTGAACACGGACCGAGCGGTTTTGACGGACCGGGCGGAGGCGACGAAGTAAACATTATCGAGCGGGGAAAAAACTACGGCTGGCCGGTCATTCATCATCGCGCGACGCAGGCAGGTATGGAGTCACCGGTGCTTGAATACACGCCGGCTTGCGCACCTGCGAGCGGTATGTTTTATCGAGGTTCGCAGCTTCCCGCATTCAAGGGCAACTTCTTTTTTGGCTGCCTGCGAGGTGAACGAATCATTCGCGTCGTCACCAACGGCCGCCAGGTAGTCAGCCAGGAAAACCTTCTGGAACACGAGTATGGTCGCATTCGCGATATTGCCGAAGGCCCGGACGGCCTCATTTACTTTTCAAGCTCGAATCGTGACGGGCGGGGAAAGGCGGCCGTTGATGACGATCGGATTCTGAGATTGGCGCCGGTGAAATAGTGTCGTTACCCACACCTCCGGCAGCCTATGTTTCGCTTTTCAGTCTGATGATGAATGGGTGTAGCAGGCAAGATGCCTGCGTACCTAAATTTTGCGGGCCAGGACCGCGGTCTTGCTCCAGCCGATAACCTGAAACGGCGGGAAGCGGTAGTGGCTGACGACTCGAAAATGTCGATCGGTAGTTTCAGAGAGTTCTTCGGGTGGATGGGTCTTGAACCTGAAAAGTAACTCCAGAAAGCGCGTTGCCACCGCTGGACGCATCGGCAGGTGCAAAAAGTAGCCGCCCGGCGCAATTACCCTCGCCAACTCCGTAAAGCCTTCTTCGAGTGGCAAGTACTCTAATACGCCGCTGGTCACCACTACATCAAAAGTTTCGTCAGCAAAAGGCAGCGCCATCACATTGCCTTGCGCGAAGCGCACTTCCTGTTGGTTAGGGTTCTCTTTGCTGACGTACTTGCGCGCAGTGGATATTACCGAAGAAGAGAGATCAATCGCGGTCAGCTTCACCGGCACCTGCAACGTTCGCAATAACGCGAGAGTTAGAGTCCCGGTGCCACAACCGGCATCAAGTACTCTGGCGTTCTTGGAAACCGGCAGCGGATGTTGTTCGAAGTATTTATCGAGCGACTTTCCGTAGCCATTTAGTTTGAAGGTGAGATCGTAAGCGCGTTCAATGCGATCGTAAAAAGACCCAGCGCGCGCCTGGGTCTTGGTCGCGGTAAGTACGTATTCTGCCATTATTATTTTAAGTCCGGTGCTGTCAAAGGTTATTGAAACCCAGCCGGTATCCCGCGTCAAGTCGCGGTCGGAGAAAAGCGAGCGGCATTCTAACCCAGGGCACCCGGAAATCCAAAATAGTTTGCAACTGCGGTATTGGCTCAGTTTGAAGTACCTGCTGCTCCCTGGCGCGATTGCTGGGCGGTATGCCCCGCCACCTTTTCAACGCTCTTTACGACAATTATTTGCCGGGGGTTGCAAGAACAGACCCCCAAGCCCGTTCAATGCTTACGGGTCGGAGTCTATTTCATTGGAAGGAGAGGCAGGAAATGTTGAAGAAAGCATTGGCCGGATTCGGAGTGATGCTGGCAGTCGTCATGCTGATTGCTGCAATAACCAATTATGGGTCGCCGCGCGCGACAGCTGAAGCAGAAATTAATTCGGAGCCGTTAGTAGTCGAGCCGCCCGCTGCTGACGGCGGATTCTCGGTTGAGGTTCTGATCAACGGTGTGCCGGCGGCCGAGTACGCGGCGAGTGGGCGGCGTTACATTGAGGCGTTTGAGAATGCCGAGTATGAGCTGAGGATCCATAATCCGTCGCCCTCACGAATCGCAGTGGCGCTGGCGGTGGACGGCCTTAACACAATCGACGCCCGACACACCAGCGCCTGGGAAGCGCGCAAATGGGTGATCGAGCCGTACGGGACCATTCATGTCCGCGGTTGGCAGATGAGCGCTGAGAATGCGCGTCGTTTTTACTTCACCACTGAGCGTGATTCTTATGCCGCGAAACTGGGCCAGGCAGCGAACGTTGGCGTGATTGCCGCGGTGTTCTACCGTGAGCGCCGCCCGATCACGGTAATGCCAGTCACCCCCGGCCAGTCAGGTGCGCCTTCGATCAACAAGGAAGACAGGGTGCGCGAGCCTCAGGCCAATACCGAATCTTCCCGCGGCGAAGCTGCGCGCGACGCGGCGAGACCAAAAAGTCTTCCGGGTTATCCGCCGCCGGATGATGAGTCGGCAGCCACCGGTATCGGTCGTTCGGTCTCGAACAGTGTTCAGTGGATCAAGATGGATCTGGAACCACGAGCGATCAGTGAAGTCACGATTCGTTACGAATATCGGGCGTCGCTGGTGAGACTGGGAATCATCCCGCGTCCGTATACGAGACCCGATGTCCTGGATCGGCGTGAGGGTGCGAAGGGGTTCGAACCGAAGTATTGCCCACAGCCGTAAGCGGCAAAGGGCAAAGGGTAAAGGGCAAAGGGCGAACCTCATCAGCCGTTGGCCCTCTTTCCCCTTTGCCCTTCGCTCTTAGCGCCGCGTCAGGTTCGAATCGTAGAGCTGTCGATAGGCGCGATAAAAAGACATGACTTTGAAGACATAACCCTTCGATTCGGTGAATCCAACTTCGGCGGCAAAAACGCCCGAGTCGCTTTGATTCGAACGGCCCAGCCAACGCGCGACGTTATCTTCGCCGCCATTGTAAGAAGCAGCGACAGCTTCCGGTAAGCCGGCGAACATGCGCGACAATTCAGCTATGTATTCGGTTCCGACCGCTATGTTTGTAGCTGGTTGATAAAGTCCTTCATCCGTGATTTTCAAGCCGGCGCGGCCCGCGTATTTCTGCGCAGCGTCAAAGGTCAGTTGCAAAAGTCCGCGCGCTGCTGCCGGTGATTTCGCATTCGGCTTGAACTGGCTCTCCTGTTTCATGATCGCCAGGACCAGACGCGGATCGAGGGCGCGTTTTTTCGCTTCCCGCACCACCTGGGAACCGTACGCAGCCGGGTAACTGGCGCTTGCTCGCTCAGTCATTGAGCGAACCGCGGCTGCCCGTTCGTTCGCCCGCTGTTGCGCTCCTGAATCGTTGATTGCCGCCAGTCGGGTGGTCGCCAGCCCGCCGTAATACGAATCGATGCTGTCGGGAATCATTGAAAAGAAACGAATCGCATCCTGCGTGCGCCCGGCGCGCTCCAGCGCATGAGCTTTCAAATAGAGCACCTCGTCCGCGCTTGTGTTGGAGTCTTTGGGAATCGGCTTTTGCAGTAACTCGTCCGCGCTCTGTACCGCATGGTTCCAATCGCCGAGTGCAATATCCAGCCTGAGTCGCGCAAAAATCGCGCTGGTCTCAGTCGGCGTCCCGACAAATTTTTGTCTGGTGCGATCGATCCAGAGGATTGCATCCTTCGATCGGCGAGCTTCGCGGTAACCGTCGATAATATTCAGGTGCGCCGTGTCGAGGCGCTCGCCATTCGGATACCTGTTGATGTACTGCTCGTAACGCGCGGCCGCCTCGGCTCCTTTTCCCATTCTCAGCAACGAAGACGCGGCGAAATTCGATCCTTCCCGGCCCTCTTTTGTTTCCGGATAGTCGCGAGCCACGCGCTCGTACATCTTCCGGGCTTCTTCATAGCTCCGTTCCTGATAAAGCGACCTGGCGAAACCATACAATGCGGCCGGCACACTCGGGTCGTTAGGGTAGTTATCAATAACAGCCTGCCAATGTTCACGTGCGGGCGCGAAGGCTCGATTTGCCATGTAGACTGCGGCCCGGCGCATATGTTCCGCGGCGGTGATCTGAGTCGCCCCTTTCGCCGCACGATCCATCTGATCGCTGGCTCGCACTGCATTGAGCGAAGCGTCTGAGGTGCTTTGGGAATAAACACTTGCGGAAAAAGAGAGGAAGCAGATCCCGATGATGACCGCCGGCGCAAGAGACTCAAGCCGTTGCATCTGTCTGTTCGTCTTCGATAATTTCATAACTCGTCACAATTTCCACGCCACTCAAAGTCGCGGCGACGCTGCAATACTTTGTTTCGGAGAGTTCGATAGCTCTGGCTACCGCCTGTTCGGTGACCTTGTGTCCGCGCACAATGTGCTTGACCATAAGCTTCGTAAAGCGCTTGGGAAACTCCTCACGCCGCTCGCCGCTTACTTCGATGCGATAATCCGTAACGTGTTGCCGCTTTTTCTTCAGAATTGAGATCACGTCAACCCCAGTGCAGCCACCGAGAGCGAGCAGCAGAAGCTCCAACGGGCTGGCGGCTGCGTCGCGAGCCGAATTTGTTTCAATTACCTGAGCGTGGCCTGAGGGAGTTACGCCGATGAAAAAATCGTTATCGGCAAAATGAAGGGTCGCAGTTTTTTGATGGTCATCCATGTCGAGCTCGCTTTCAGCATGAGCATAACATGGAACGTTTTCCGAAAACGCCGATGGAGAACTGGGTGGCAAAGCCGCGGGCAGTTAAGGCGTCAGTTCTTTTCTTAACTCACGCTGGACATCTTCACGCAGTTGCTGTTCAGCGCGCTCGTTTTCCAGACCCAGAGGTAAATTCTTTCGTCCTTCGTCCAGGCGCTGCAACATATAGTTGGTCTCCGCCCAACTGGCGCCGCGGCTCGCTGCGGCTTCAATCATTTGCAGACGGGCTTCAGCCTCAGCGCGCCGGGCAGCGCCTTCCTGCTTTAGTTTCGCGAGCCGTGTGCGGTCGCGGTCCAGCTCTTCCAACAGCACTGAGGTGTCCGGCGCATCCAGGTACCGGGCGCGGTTAATGCGCCTTTCGACTTGCAGCAAATCCCGGCGCGCGCTCGCAGTCAGGCGGGACGCGTTCAGGCGCAGGGCCAATGTCTCTCGATAAGCATCCGCCAGCAGCGGCTGTCGGGCTTCCATTTCTCGCAGGGCCTTCCGTTCGCCGCTCGTAAGTTCGGAAAGAAAGAATCCAACTTCATCGGCAGTAACACCATCAGATGCAAGACGGTCGCGGAAATCCCGCGCCCATCGTCGCCGAAGAAACAATAGAGCCAGCGTCACAATAATCGCCGCGATCAGCGAAAAAGGCGCCGAAGTAAGCGCAAAAACGAGGAAAAGCGGCGAGAAACCGGAAATCAAATAGGCCAGTAACAGCACGGCTGGGGGCGTCAATGTAACCCCAGCCAGGGCGAGCCAGGGCGCCGTTTTCCAAAGGCGGGCGATCCTTTTTTCGCGGGCCGTTAGCTTGCCCGAGCGTTGGCCGGCGACTTCGATGGATAATTCGTCTTTCACAAATTGTGAATGATACTCGCCAGATGAACGACAGGCCAGCGGCAACCGCAACCAACCCGCACGGTTTTGCCGGAACATGCCGTTGTAATATCATCAGGCCCAACAAATCTTGAGGAGAACGATGAACAAAGTCAGCAGGCTCAAGTTCATAATCGCCGCGATCGTTTGTGGACTTTCGCTCGTGGCTTCGGCAGGAGGTCAGGATGGAGGGCAGCGTGGGCCGGCCAAACCGGTGACCGTGCCGGTCACGATTCGTCTGCGTGATTCGAAGCCGGTGGAAATGCGCATTGTCGATTATCTGCTGCGTGAAGATGGCGACATGCAGACGATCCTGTCGCAACGTACTCCTCAGGAAAGTCCCCTCTCTCTGGCGATTCTTTTTCAGGACGACCTGGCTTCGTCGGTTTCAGTCGAAGCGCGAGCCATCGCCGAGTTCATCCGCAATCAACCTGGCGGGACGCGCGTGATGATTGGCTACATTCACCAGGGTTCGCTCGAAGTGCGACGCAAATTCACGAACGATTTGGAAAGGGTGGCCCAGGGCGTAAGGCCGCCGTTGAGTCTGGCGAGCGCCAGTCCTTTCAATCCTTATGTGGAGATTATTGAAGGGTTGCGCCGTTTCGATTCCCAGCCGCTGGGGCGGCGCGCCATGATCGTAATTAGCGACGGTCTGGATGTTTCCCGCGGCATCGATAGCTCCAGCCCAGGTCAGAGCCTGGATTTGCAGCGGGCGATTACTGAGGCTCAACGGCGCAGCGTGGCAATCTATTCGATCTTTGTGCCGTCGCTGGTTTCATCCGGCCAAAATCTTAATTTGAACGGGCAGAGTTGCCTGGAACGACTCTCGAGCGAGACAGGCGGGCGGGCGTTTTTTCAGGGGACCTCAGCACCAGTCAGCTTCGATCCCTTCCTTAAAGAAATGAACTCGTTATTCGAAAAGCAGATCGCGCTGACGTATCTTTCGACCCACCCGAAAAAAGGCTTTCACAAACTGGATATCAAACCGTTGGAACGCGACGTGGAGATTCATCATCCGGCCGGGTATACCCGCTAGGTCAGGCAATATTCTTTTTCAAAGCGGCCTGGCGCCGCTGCATTTCTTTGATTTGCATTTGCAGCTCCAGCAGATGCATGTCCAACATCAAACGCAAATCATTGTTAAGCTTCAGTCCGCGCTCAAAGTCCTTCTGGGCGGCGCTGCTCTCTCCCTGGGTTTGGCGCGCGAAACCGCGTTCCGCATAAACCAGGGGATTGCGATCGTCGATTGAGATGCTCTTGTCGAAATCAGCAATTGCAAAACTTGCATTGCCGACGATGAGGAAAGCTCGCCCGCGCTTGAAGTACGCATCGGCGTCGTTAGGATCTAACTGTATGGCTTTATCGAAGTCTGCCAGGGCGCCGTCCAAATCCATGTGGTTCGATCGGATGTAGCCGCGATTCAGATAGGCCTGGGTGATGTCGCGATTGTTGATGGCCATGCTCACGTCGAGCTCGGCCATCACTTCATAATCCGCGATCGCACCGTCCAGGTCGCCGGCTGCCCGCTTCGCCTTGCCGCGATTTAAATACGCGTCGGCGAATTTTGGGTCGATGCTGATGGCGCGGTCGTAATCGGCAATCGCTCCGGCAATGTCGTTCTTGCCGAAGCGTTCCAGACCATGCTTTACGTATTTCTTTGCGGAGTCAGTGCGTTGAGCGGGCACACTGGCCGCAAATACGAGGAAGGGGACGGCTAATAATAGAAGGCGCTTCATACTTACCTCCCGCGGTAACGCAAACTGTAGGTTTGCGGGCGAATGGTTTTCTGATCTTCGAGCGCAAACCAACCGTTGCGCTCCATCGTCTTATTGAACCGTTGCCGGCAAGAGCGATCCGCGGTTATCGGTGGCGATTGCATAACCGTCCAACGTCCTGCCAATCATGCCGTGAAAATGAATGTCGGTACCCGACAAAACTAAAACTACGTCGCCAGCATAATACCGCGACTCGTCAATTGGGAAGCGAATTACGGTCGCCTGGCCGTTTTCCTGCTCTAGCGTTTCAAACGTGAAACTATCAGCATCAACTACGTATGTCTGGGAATGAGTTGCGGTTCTTTGTGCGTCTGGCATTAAATCTTTCCTTCTAAGAGCTTATTCCGATGGGGCGGCTAGTGGGGTTCGAACCCACGACCTCCTGATCCACAGTCAGGCGCTCTAACCAACTGAGCTATAGCCGCCGCAAAACCATGTCTAATTAGCGCGGGTGCAATTGTATCCGGCAGGAGTGCAGGGAGCAAAGGGCGAGGAGCAAAGAGCAAAGGGCAAAGGGCAAAGGTGGAGGGGCGAAGCGGAAAGAGCCCGGCAACGCTCCCTCCGTTCAATTCCTGCTCCTGGCGTCCAGCCTTTGCACTTTGCTCTCAGCACTTTGCTCTCAGCACTTTGCTCTTTGCTCTTATTGCAGTATTCTTCGCACGCCTGCTGAATCCTTTCCCTTGGGAGTGAGCCATGAAAGTCAAATCGTCTCTCCGTTTGGTAACCATCGGTTTGTTCGCGCTGTCGTTGGCAGTTGCTGTGTGGCAATTGCAGGTCGGTGTCCATGCGCAGAAAGCCGGGAAGGCTAAGACCGCGCATCCGGCTGCCAAAACTAAAGCTGATACCAAGCCGGCTGCGGCCGCGAACAACGCTGCGTACGCGGCGAAGGTTAAGGAATATACGACCGAGTCGTACTTCATGACTGAGTTGGTCGATCACTTGCCGGCCTCCGACAAGGTCCCTTCACCTGACAAAATTATCGGCTACGAAGTTGGCACCCCCGGGCACCTGACTTATACGAAGGATTTGTATCGTTATTATCGGGAACTGGAAAAGACCACTCCGCGCGTCCGCGTTTTCACGGCGCCGGAAAAGAGTGAAGAAGGAAAGGAGCAGTTGCTGATTGCCGTTGGCGACGAAGCATTGATTTCAAAGCTCGATCGATACAAAGAGATTACCGCCAAGCTGGCAGACCCGCGGAAGATCACCGACGTCGACGCCGAGAAATTAATTGGCGAAGGCAAGGCGTTTTACTGGGCGTCGGGATCGATCCATTCGCCTGAGACTGGCTCGCCTGAGATGTTGATGGAACTTGCCTATCGGCTCGCTGTTGAAGAGAGTCCTTTCATTCAAGCCATCCGTAAGAACGTAATTGTGCTGATTACGCCGGCTCTGGAAGTCGACGGCCGCGACATGATGGTTGACACCTACAATTATCGTAAAGCAAATCCCGATAAGAATACGCCCCCGTTGGTTTATTGGGGCAAATACGTCGCCCACGATAATAATCGCGATGGGTTGGGAATGGCTCTGGCTTTGTCGCGCAACCAGATGGCGACTTTTCTCGATTTTCATCCGACGGTCCTTCATGATCTTCATGAATCGGTGCCGTTTCTCTACACGTCGACAGGCACGGGACCGTACAACGCCTGGCTTGATCCGATCGTGGTAGACGAGTGGAACCTGCTCGCCTATCACGAGATCGAAGAGATGACGAAGCGCGGCGTGCCGGGCGTCTGGACCCACGGCTTCTATGATGGCTGGGCGCCGAACTACATGTTCTATGTCGCTAACGGGCACAATTCAATCGGCCGTTTCTACGAAACGTTCGGGAACAGCGTCGCTGACACCCTCGACCGCACAGTGGGCGCTCAGGCGCAGCGCGACTGGTTCCGTCCGAACCCGCCGCAGCCGCGGGTGAAGTGGTCGCTCCGCAACAACATCAACATGCAGGAGTCAGCGATCCTGCTGGCGATGAACTTTGTGTCGAACAACAAGGATCGCTTCCTCAAGAATTTCTATTTGAAGAGCAAGCGGTCTGTGGCTAAGGCCGGCAACGAGGGGCCGGCCGCCTGGGTTATTCCTTCGGATCAAAGTCGAGTCGTCGAAGCTGCCGACATGATGAACCTTCTGCGCCTGATGGGTGTCGAAGTTCATACAACGGACAAGGAAACTACAATTAAGGATCAGAAGTTGCCGGCCGGCTCATACGTGGTGCGTATGGACCAGCCTTACTCGCGGATGGCGGACATGCTGCTGGATACGCAGTACTACAACGTCAGTGATCCGCAGCCTTACGACGACACCGGATGGACGCTGGGCGCTCTGCGGAACGTGAAGACAATTCGTGTGACCGATAAGACTGTCCTGCAAACACCGATGACGTTGCTGACGCGTGATGCGAAGGTTACCGGGAGCGTGGCGAGCGCCTCGGCGCCGGCTGCTTATGTGATCAACCACAACGCCGAAAATACTTTGATGACGTTGCGCTTCAAGCTGAAAGATTTGAAGATCGCCGCAGCGGAAGATGCTTTCGAAGCGGGTGGCCAAAAATTCAACGCGGGTTCGTTCATCATCAAGACCTCAGAGAATCCTGGTGACCTGAAGCAGGCATTAACAGGACCCGTGGCTGATTCGGGTCTTAAGGCCGTTGCTGTTGATAAGTTGCCGGAAATCAAAACTCACATGCTGGCGGTGCCGCGGATCGCCATTCTGCACACCTGGACCAACACCCAAAACGATGGCTGGTTTAGGATTGAGTTTGATCGCCTGCAAATTCCCTACACGTACATTTCCGATCAGGTAATTCGCAACACGCCAAATCTCCGCGACAAATTCGATGTAATCATTTTTCCGCCAGTCGGAGGATCGGCGCAGGCAATCGTTAGCGGAATCCCAATGCGCGGCGCGGCTATTCCGTGGAAGGGAAGCGACATCACGCCCAACATGGCGCTTAGTCCGGATCAGAGTGATGACATTCGCGGCGGTATGGGACTGGCCGGCGTTGTCAACTTGCAGAAGTTTGTCGAAGGGGGCGGGCTGTTCATTCCAATCACTAACTGTGTGCGGCTCCCGATCGATTACGGTATCACGAGCGGCGTGTCTATCCAGACCGCGAGGCAGCTCCAGGCGCGAGGTTCGGTCTATGATGCGACCTTCGCTGATCGGCGAAGTCCTATTGCCTATGGATACGCGGAAACCCTGCCTATCTACTTCAACCAGGCGCCGCTATTTCAGGTGGCGGCTGGCGGTGGAGGTGGTGGCTTTGGCGGTGGCGGTGGCGGTGGCGGTGAAGGAGGAGGTGGCGGTGGGACTGGCCGTGCTTCAGGCCGGGGAACCTTAACTGATCCCGACATAGTTCAGGGAATGCCGCAGGCCGCGCCCGCGCCCTCGCGCCAGCCCGGCGAATTGACGCAGGAGCAGAGGCTTCAACAAGGGGCGTTCTTTACGCCGCCGGCCATGCGCCCCCGAATCGTCTTACGCTTTGCCTCTGATGAGAAGAAGCTTCTTATCAGCGGAATGCTGGCAGGGGGATCTGAGTTGGCGAATGCGCCGGCAGTGGTTGACGTCCCGGTAGGTAACGGTCACGTGGTGATGTTTGCTAACAACCCGATGTGGCGACACCAAACCCAGGGGAGTTTTTTCCTGATCTTCAATGCGGCGTTGAATTACGACAACCTGAATGCGGGAAGAGACAGGCCTGCGGGTCAAAGGCCTGCGGGAAATCGCAGTGAAGACGATCAATAAATACGAGAGCGAACTGGTGCCCCCGGCAGGACTCGAACCTGCGACCCTCTGCTTAGAAGGCAGATGCTCTATCCACTGAGCTACGGGAGCGGGCCTAAATTTGGCGCCGATGTTAGCACGGCGCCAAGATCGCTCCAAAATTGAAGTTTAAAAAATAAAGGCTGCCGGACGATCCGGCAGCCTTGTAGTTTTAAGAAGAAACAGTAAGCTTTACGCGGCGCGAGTGATTTCGGCCGCCTCGGCATATACGCGGCGTCCGTTGAGAGCATCGTCAATGATCTCTCTCACAGCGGAAATGTCCGGGTTCACATCCATCCGGTCGCACGCTGCGAGGTGACGAATGATTCCTTCGGTGGCGATTTCGCTGGCGGTGCCCATCAATTTCGAAAAGCGTCTTGCTTGAATGTGGTCAATTCTCTGAAGCCGCTCAGCCAGCGGCAGGCCTTTGTAAAGATTCACGATTTGCTTAGTCTCCTTATTAAACTAATCAATCAACTTTTCAGTTCACTACTTTAGATGCAGTCCTAAGCCCAGCAGGATGCAAACTCCTTGCGCTTTTGGCGCAATTCGCACAGTACTAGCCCAAGAGAAGGGGTATAGATTGCCTGAACTGTACCAGCAGAACGGGAGACTATAGCACACGTCCGCAAAAATACCAGAATTATTTGTGTCACTTTTTTGTGCGATTTTTCGTCGGCGGGGGAGGCGCTGGCGGCGTCATCCAAAATCTGACAGAAAAGACAAAGCGCCGGCGAAGCCGAGTCCAAAGGACACTTCACCGACGCTCCGATACCATCGCGAAAAACAGATTTTCAGCAAAGACCTCGGACTATTTGCGAGGCAGAACTGAATCTTTCATCGCCTTGCCAACGCGGAATTTCAACGTTGTTTTCGCTGGAATCTGAATCGTTTCGCCCGTCGCCGGATTCCGGCCTTCGCGGGCTTTTCTTTCGGATCTAACGAGTTTTCCGAAACCGGGGAGTACGAACTCACCGTTTGTTTTGACTTCGTTAGTCGCCAAATTTGCAATATCTTCAAACAGCTGTTTGACCTGGGCGCGCTTCATACCCGTCCGCTCCGCAAAGTGATTGATTACGTCGGACTGGGTCATCCGCTTTTTGCCCGCTGCCGTACTGGTCGCCATGTGTGGTGTGCTACCTCCAAGAATTCAACGAAATAGGAAAACTATTCCAGCCAGATATACCACAGACAAGGCATAAAGTCTGCTTAAATTCGCATTATTTCGGCCATTTCGTTGAAAAATTTTCGACGCGCTGGTGAATTATCGAGGTTCAAGTCCTACTTGAAGGCGGCAAATGAGCCCTGGCCGTCTGGGGAAGGGTGCTCTCAACTTATCGCAGAGGTCAGAAATTGGTCGGGGCGAGAGGATTCGAACCTCCGACCTCTCGGTCCCAAACCGAGCGCACTACCAGGCTGTGCTACGCCCCGCCTTGTTCGTTGAAAGAACTCGCCATTCTAGCCACCGTCTGAACTAGTGGTCAAGCTTCGCAGAAACTCAGCCGCACCGGACAGCGCGCGGGCCCGGTGACTAATCCGGTTTTTGACTTCCGTTTGAAGCTCTGCGAATGTCCGCTCGAATCCGTCCGGTATGAACACAGGATCATAGCCGAAACCATTAGTTCCGTGGGGTGCCTCGGCAATTCGACCTGCGCACGTCCCCGCGGAAATGTGGATTATTCTTCCGTCGCCGCTGGCGATTGCTATGACCGAGACGAATCGGGCCGTGCGCGCGGCGCCTGGCACCTGCGATATCTGTGACAACAACGCGGTCGTTCGCTCTGCGTCGGAGGCACCTTCGTGCCCATACCGGGCTGAGAGAACACCGGGAGCTCCGCTCAACGCATCCACTTCCAGGCCAGAATCATCCGCCAACGTCAGAAGGCCAGTTTGTTTTGCATAGCCTGAAGCTTTGAGAGAAGCGTTCTCAATGAAGGTTTCACCGTTTTCCGGAACTGGCTGAATTGACGAAAAGCTCTCGAGGTCGGAAATCACGAAAGGCAGATTTGCGAGGAATTTGCGCAACTCCTGACGCTTGCCTTTATTAAAGGTTGCGATCAACAGACTTCGTCGCGTCACTTGTAATCCTGCGGAAAGAGTTGCGCAGCAAGAGAGCCGCCAAGACCGAAAGATGAGCGAGCGCTCCATTCAATACTCGAGTCGCCGAGCACAGTAGCGCTGAGTGCCATGGGCAAACCCTTTGCAGCCTGATCGATTTCAGATCCCGTCGTCGCAAAAGCGGAGCGCTGTTGATTGGCAAAAGTCTCGATAAATGAAATGGCTGCGCGCTCGTCCTTCGTGAAAGTTAGCGCAGTCATTGGTAGCGATACGTCTACGTGGCTTTGCGACTTGCGAAACTGCTCGGTCGTCGAAAGTGATGCGTTCGTCGACGGCGTTGACAGACAACGGCGAACCAAATCGGCTGGGCCAATCAAGAAGTAGTTGTTGATGAATGCGGCACCCCAATTATCAGTCGATGACAGAAGCAATTCGGCTTCGCCAACTTTTTCGCTTTTTGGGTTCTGGCCAAGGCGTCGCGTCGCAAGATTTCGTAAGGCCTGGCGGTCGAACGACTCTGCAACCATAACCGAAGGCGAATTCTCATCGATCCGTATCGTTTGCAGCCGCGTTCCGATCGCGCGCGAAAAGGCGTCCGCATCATCAATCCCATAGGATTTGAGAAGAGTCTTCAACATTGGGCGAGCCGCGATTGCGCCAATCAAGTCAGCGTGCGATGAGACGGTTGCGTTCAGCTCAGACCAGAAGCTGACACTATCGTGTAATTGATATAAAGATACGGAGTGAACGCCAATCGGAACTAATTGAAGGTTGGCGAGATCAGGACCCCGTTCGGGAACGACGCTGCGCCGCAACCTATTCGCTACGCCATCCGCAAGACCAACTGAACATCGGTCCTCAACCATTCCGTCGCGAAAGCTTGCCGCCCAGCCCGCGTTCTTAACTGTCCCGCCGAAGGTGTCCGCAAAAATGCGCGCTCCGGTTATCGCATCGGCGGATGAATCACTTCGATAAAGAGCGTAGGCTTGAAGCAAAGACTTGATCCCGCTCTGAGACACAAAACCGAATACAGCCGCTTCGGAAGAGTGTGTCCGCTGGCGCACATCCTTGAAGTCGGTGACATCGCGAAGCGAGGGTCCGTTCCCCATGCGGGCTCGAATCGAATGTAATACAGAGGTCTCGTCATTCCCGACAATTACAGCGGTCTCGAGAAAAGCAAAAACGATCTGGTGTGTTCCGTCGGCAGAAGTCCACTCCATTAATTCGAGATTCTCAATCGTCTTTCTGAGGAAAATCGGATCCTTATAAATACGCCGCGCAAGACCTTCAAGATGACGCTCGACCGTGGCTCTCATACGCCTTTGAGATGTGTGCGTCTCGACGATGAATGTGGTCAGCGGTTTGATCGTTAGAGTGTTCCCGGCCTGATTTCCTTCGGCGCCTGAGAAAACCACGGCCACCTGGGAGCGGGCGAAAAGAATTGCGTCAGTCGAGCCGAGGCCCGTCCATCGCGCCAACGTAATCCACCAACGATTAGGCGAGATCCTTGAAGGCGCCCCGATGGGGGCGGCCAGCGCCTGCCAGGCGTTGGTCTGCTCGATTCCCGTGACGACTGCGCCTAGATCGTTGGCTTCGACAAAAGCCAAGCCGTCCACCGGTGCGAATTGAGACATGTCCGTCTTCTGGGGACGGTTCCAATAGACCCAAGCAACCGAAAGCCCGGAAAACAGAGCAATGATGATGATTCCTGCGCGACGACGATTAATCAATTGGGGCATCGTAAACGTTGACTGACCTAACATCAAATCAGTTGCTGGACGATTCAAAGCCGGAACTGCCCCAGAAACCGACCTCGGCTAAGGCGGCAGCGTAGCAGTAACGACTGTTTTCACTGATGAGACGCTCATCTGTGTACAACAAAAGAAAATGGTGTTGACAATGTTTTGTCATTATTGTAGCTTGAGCATGGCCGTGGTGGCTCAGACCTTTTACCTTATGGGCGCCTGTCGCCGAGCGCGACACACCCCGCCGAGCTAATTGCCCCGCCTTTCACCGAATCGAGCCTTTCAAAGAATCAGGCGAGCCTTTCAAAAGAATCAGGTTTGGAAAACCCCATGATGAAGAATGCAAATTATTCCCGCCGGATTACGTTTGTGCGTCCCGGCTTGGCTCGCGCGCGCCGCGCACGAGCTCGCATACGGCGCCAGCGCCTTTTGATGTTCAAAACAGCCAGGAGCAATTGATGATGTGGAAACGTACCAACAAGTCCATGGTCGGCGTTGACATTGGATCGAGCAGTGTCAAAGCAGTCGAGCTACAAGGCAAGAGCGGCGACTTTCAGCTGGTTAGCCTTGGATACGAGAGTCTCCAGCCTGACTCAGTCGTCGACGGGCAAATTATGGAGTTGAACTCCGTATCCAACGCAATCGGAAATATTTTTAACGAGCATAAAATCAAAACGACCAAGGTTGCGGCCGGCGTCAATGGCCACTCCGTGATCGTAAAGAATATCGTCCTGCCGCAAATGAGCCAGGAAGAACTTCAGGAATCATTCGCCTGGCATGCGGAAGAGCACATACCGTTCGACATATCGGATGTGAATCTCGACTATCACGTTACCGATAGCACGGACGAAGCGATTCACGTTCTAATGGCGGCCTGCAAGCGCGACAAGGTTGCGAATTTGAAGCAGGCGATCCAGCTTGCCGGTAAACAGCCGGTGGTGATCGATGTTGATGCCTTCGCTCTCCAGAATTGTTACGAGCTGAACTACGACCCGCAACCGGGCGAAGTTGTTGGTTTGCTAAACATTGGAGCATCAACAACCAACATCAACATATTGAATGGCAACCGGTCGGTTTTCACCCGCGATGCTTCCTTCGGCGGCAACCAATACACTTCCTTGCTGCAGAAGGAGCTGGGCTTAACCTTTGAGCAAGCCGAACAGGTCAAGCGCGGCATGCCATTGCCAGATGGTAGTGAAAACGTCGAGACTGCGCCGATTCTGGAAACAGTTTCAGACATCCTCGCGCTAGAGATTCAGAAGACAATGGATTTCTACCGAGCCACGGTCGAGGACAACAGCTCAGCGGTTGAGAAAATATTAGTTTCCGGCGGCGGTTCAAAATTGACTGGACTGATTGAGTTCCTGTCAAAACAGTTTGAGATTCCCGTCGAGATATTCGATCCGTTTAAGAAAATCAAGATCGATTCTCGAGGTTTCGATCCGGAATACATGCGCGAAATCGTTCCCGAGATGGCAATCGCAGTCGGATTAGCGCTGAGAGGAGTTGACGCGCGGTGATCAAAATAAATCTTCTAGAATCCATAACTGATCGGCCGGCAACGGTAGCGTTTGTCGAGGACAAAGTTTCGAGTACGCGGACGCAGACCTTCCTGCTGGCGCTAACCGTTCTCGCGCTGCTTGTTCTGGGTGTCGGATACGATTACGTCAGTGCGAACGCCCAACATCTGGCGGCCACTAAGGAACTTGCGAAACAGCGCAGTATCAACGAGCAAATGAACGCGGTCAAACGCGAACAGGCAGACCTCGAGAAGAAGATGGCCGACATCAACTTCCGCATTGACGCAATCCAGAAATTGCGAGCGTCTCAGCAGGGGCCGGGCGGCGTACTTGCCGAAATCAAAGCCCGCTTTGACAGCGTCCCCGGACTGTATTTGAAGAGCGTCGAGCTGAAGGAATCGGAGGTAGTTATTAAGGGTGAATCTCCGAATGAAGCTGCCGTAACCCGATTTGGCCAGAGCATGGAATTCTCATCAGGCTTGTTTACCAACCTGAATATTGAAACCCAGAGGGAAACGCCTTCCGGACTGAAGAGCGGTACAGCTACGCCTGCGCCAGGTCCGGCAGTTGCAGCTGCGGTTGTTGCGATGCCTGAAGTTGTCTCGTTCACAATCAAGTGTAACTACGCCACGGGCAAGGCTCCGCAAGCCTCAAGTAACCCAGCCGGAGCTGCGCCGAGCAATAACGTGGCCGCTCGTAATTGACCCTAAGAAGAATTCAGCTACAGGAAAAATTATGAAGATCGGAAATATGAACAACCTTCCCTGGTACGTGCGCCTGACTATTTTTTCAGCGCTCGCCCTCGTCGCTTACGCCGGCTTCTGGTACTTCGTTACCAGTGGGACGCGAAAGGACACACGGGCCTTACAGGATCAAATCGGTCTGCTGCAGAAGGCCAATGCCGAGGCGCAAATCGCATCGCAGCGCCTGAGCGAATTCCGCGCCGCTTACAAGAATAAACAGGAAGAGCTTGAGGAATTGAAGGCCCTGCTCCCCGAGCAACGTGAGTTGACCAAGGTTTTGGAGGGCATCCAGGATCGAGCCAAATCCTCGGGCCTTTCCCTCCGAAAGTTTTCCCCGAAAGACGATATGCAGCAGGATTTCTATAGCGGTAAGAAGATTGATGTTTCAGTCCAAAGTTCATTTGCTGGCCTGCGATCGTTCTTCGATCAAATGGCGCATTATCAGCGTATCGTCTCGATCACCAATTTCGAGATCAAGCAGTTGGACAATCAGGCTTCGGCTAAAACCGTGGAAGCACGCTTTGATTTGACCGCGTATTACGCTTCCAGCGAGAACCTTCAGAAGCAGGGCGGCAATCAACCAAAGGCAAACCAACCCGCCAACGCGGCCACCACGACAAACCAGGCGGTGCAACAAGCGGTTGCTCCGAACCCTAGAAACTAGACACTAATTCCCTTGATTCAGGAAAGACGATGATGGACTACAAAAAAGCAATTCGAATCGGGCTTACAGTGGCGTTAACGCTTTCGGCGATAAGTGTTGCGGCTTTCGACGTCGCGGCACAGGACAAAGCCGAGGTTAAACCAGTCAACGAAAAATCTTCCGGTCGCGACCCCTTCAAGAAATTTCAACCGGTGATCAAGCCCTCGAGAGGGGCGGCTACCAAGTTAGAGCCACCCTCCATTCAAGTGCGGATTGAACGTTATCGCGCACAGAAGGTGGCCGCCGCCAACGCGCATGTCGCGGCGCCCAAGCCAACAACCGCGTTGTTACTCAGCGAGGTTCAAGTCACTGGCATCTTTCGCACCCCACGCGGTTGGTCAGCTATGGTCGAGGCGACGCCGCTCAGTCCCAAACTCTCGTATGTTGTTTATCCTGGCGAATCATTTTTCGACGGCCAACTGGTGGCTATTGAGGAAGGCCGCCTGGTATTTCGCCGTGACAGTGTTTGGACCGATGGACGCAGGGAAAAATCCGTTGAGTTAAAACCTCTGCGCGTGCCTAGTCCAGTCGAAGCGATGACCTCAAACCAGGCCGCGGCCAAAGCCTCACCTGCTGATGCGTCGGCTGCCGCAGCCGCAAAGCCGGGCGCTCCGGAAAAGCAATAAGAAAAATTTTCGAGCCGTCGCTCTCCGCTGCGGCCAACCCCTGAACGAAGCCCTTCGTTCTCTTTTTTGACAACAGGCTGAACTGCCGCGTAGTGCGGCCGCGCTCTGAATGTCTCCTGGCATTTCGAGCAAGCGCGTGGCGGCGGTCCAGCTAATCCCTGAGGAGGGAATAATGCCTAAGCAATTTAAGAATATTGCCGTCAGAACCTGCGCCCTCGCGTGTGTCGCCGGCTTGTCTCTCAATAGTTTCGCGTTCGCGGTGGCGGCTTCCGCCCGAACTACGCGGAAGTCAGCGAGCCGTGCTCGCTCAATGATGCCCGCCCAGCCGGAGCCTTCACCCACTCCTGTTGCGTTAAATGCGGCGAACACGCCGGCAAAGGACAACATGACGACTCAGGGGACTGAGGGCCGGCGTTACGGTCAGGTAGGATTCGTCGGCGAGCCGATCAATTTGAATGTGGTCAACGCCGACGTCCGCGACATCCTGAACTACATCACCGAACAGTACGGCATCAACTTCGTTATCGACAGTTCGGTGGGAGCGGTGCCGGTGACGGTGAACGTGCAGGACGTGCCCTGGAATTACGCACTCGATGCGGTCCTGCGGGCGAACAAATTGGGAATCGACGTCAGCGGAAACATTTTACGCGTGGCGACGAGCGATACCCTGGCCAAAGAGGCCGAGAGTCAGCGACTGATCAAAGACGCGCAGCTTAGCAATTCTCCGCTGGTGACTGAGTTCATCCGGCTGAATTATGCGCGAGCCTCGGGTACATTGGCCCAGGCGGCGGGTTCGACGAGTGCCTTTGCCGGTGGTTCGACGAATCTGAGCTACAGCGGCGGCGCCGGCGGTGATCTCACCGGTGGCGGCGGCGATCAGGGTCTGATGCCTATCATCAAGCGTCGTCTGTCCCGCCTGGGTTCCGTGGAAGTGGAAGGCCGGAGCAATACTCTGATCATCACGGATGTCAAAGAGAACATCGACGCGATTCGTCAGTTGGTCGCGATTCTGGATCAGCCGGAACCGCAAGTGGAAATCGAAACTCGTATCGTTATCGCGCAGCGCAACTTCAGCCGCGACCTCGGCGCGCAGTTGTCGATGGGCGTAATTGGTCTCAATCGTGGAAGCCTTGGCAACATCTCGACACTGCCCGCGAGTGGTTCGGGCGGCAGTGGCAGCGGCGGCAGCGGTGGCAGCGGAGGTGGTTCGGGTTTGACCACGGGTCCTAACCCTTACAGTGTGTTCGGCGGCTTGGGCAATACCGGGATGCCGTTGAATGACCTGCGGGCTGCGGCGGCGAACACGGTAATTGGTCTCACGACCGGCTTGATTGGCACTGCTCAGATCAGCTTGCTGGTTAGCGCGGCGGAAAGTCGCGGCGAGGTCAAAACTGTTGCGACTCCGCGAATCACTGCACTGAACAATCGACCGGCCCAGATCGAAAGTGGATCGCAGATTCCAGTGCAGACAACGCAAGCCGCCGGCGGTACTGCCGTCGTTACCACGACGTTCGTATCTGTCCCGCTTCGTCTTTCAATCACACCGCAAATCACCGACGCAGGAACCGTGGTGTTACGCGTCACGATTGAAAACAACACCGTCAACACCGGCATCGCCGTAGGTGGTGTCCCGGGCATCGACACGCAGCGCATGCAGTCTGAAGTGTTGGTTCCAGATGGCGGCACGACCGTTATGGGTGGTGTGCTTGCCGATCAGGATGCAACCCAGAGACAGCGTACTCCTGGCGTGGCGAGCATCCCGATTATCGGCAATCTCTTCAAACGCAAACTGGTGACGAAGAATTCAACCGAAATTCTGTTCTTCATCACGCCGCATATTTATCGTCCAGACTACTTTGGGCGTCCTACTACGACAACACCGAGTTCTGGTCCACGTTCTACCAGCGTGCCGCAGCCGGTACCGCTTGGCAATCCGCAGACCAATACCCTGACGCCGAATGAGCTGCCACAGTCTGAGAAGTCTCCGCAGACTAGTCCGCAGCCCAACGTTCTGGGTGCACCGACCCAGCCCCTGGCACCGCCAGGAGGTACTGCGAGGCCTGGAGCCGTAAACGGGCAACGGCCCGAATAGATTGGCAACAAGTTTCGCTTGATTCATGTGGCGCAAGTTGATAACTTGCGCCACATCGCTTTCAACTCCGAGAGATCGTGATGTTCAAGGAAACACTTCAAACCATCGTAGAAAAGACGGATGGCGGCCTGGGCGCCTTGATTATGGGCGTCGATGGTTTATCAGTGGAGAAGTTTTTTACTGAAGCCGGCTCAGCCGCGAACCTGGACGTGGCGGCCGCTGAATTAACTTCGCTGATACGCAGCGCCAGTCGATCCGGAAACGATCTGAACCTGGGCGAATTACGCGAACTCGTCGTCGCCCACGACGAAGTCACCTTCGTGATGCGCTTTTTCAGTAAGGATTATTTCGCGGTCCTGGCCCTTTCGCCCGAGGGGAACGTCGGCCGCGGCCGTTATGAGCTGCGAAAGGCCGAACTCATCTTAGCTAAAGAATTCACCGTCTGATTTACCCTTCTCCAGACAGATCACCACCCGTCCAGTAGCAAAGGTATCAACACCATGAACTCAGTCACGAAACTGATTACGGCTCTTGCCGTCTCGATTTGTTTTTCCGCCGTTGCCGCCGCCGCAACGTTACAGGCCAAAGTTGTCGATGTGCCCACTGGCAACACTCTCGTTGTGAGTAACACGAATCGATCGGTTCGAATACGGTTGAAGTCAGTGTTGCCGCCGGAAGCCGGGCAGCCTTTTTCCGAGGCTGCGAGAGACCACCTTAGAGCGCTCGTACTGGACCAGACGGTGGTGGTTGATTACACGCACCTTACGGAGCGCTATCTCGAAGCGAGGGTCTTCCTCAATGGAATTGATATCGGGTCGCAGATGTTGCGCGACGGTGTCGTCTGGTATGACCACTCAACCGAGTACGAATTAACTGAAAGTGATCGAGGTCTCTATGCCCAGTGCGAGCAAGCCGCACGTGCTGAAAAGCGAGGTCTTTGGCAGGACGAAGCGCCGGTAGCACCCTGGGAGTATCGCCGCATCCAACAATCCAAGCTCGACGAACTGGTTTACGGGAAGTCTAGCCTGCAAACGACGTCCGGCCCGCGTACAGGCAGGAAAGCGTTGTCCAACGGTGACTTGATGAGTGGTTTTATGGGAGGGCCGAGCGGGTCAAGCGTGACACCGGGGCTCAAGCCGCTGGTCCAGAACGGGAGCTTTGATCGGTGGACAAGCTTTGAATCTCCGATCTCGCACTTTTCGATTATGATCCCGAGTAGCGGCCTTGAAGGATCGGGTGCCTCCTCCGATGAGAACGGCCATCCAATCTCAACTGTTGTGCTGATGGCCAAAAGCGATCGCACGTTTATGATGCTGTACTCCGGCAAGGGTGCCAATGACAATCTTGCAGACACCGCGGAACTGGATAAGGTCATCAAAGACTTTGGCGCTGGTGCGAACCAGCAAGCGGCCCGGTTCGGTGACATGATTTCTCTGAAATTTGCTCGAGATATAAAGCTCAGTGGTTACTTAGGGAAGCAATACAGCCTGACGTGCAACTCGTTCTCGGGAACCGTGCGGGTGTTCACCAAACAACTCGGCAACGAGCGACAAGTCTTTGTGCTGTACGTGCTGTGGCGCTCGGGCGGCGACGGACTCGAAGGTCAGTTTTTAGATTCATTCAAAATCACTCAATAAGTCTTTCATACCAATTCAACTCGCTCTCCCCGTTAGGGATAGGCTTAAGCAAAAGCAAGCATCAGCGGATTCACTCCACCAATCCGAAGGGAAACTGGTGTGCCCGCAGGTGTATCACGGACTCACGGGCAGTTGGGCTACTGTCCCGCTGACTTTATTGTTAGAATTCCGCTACTTCGGCCGTTAGCCTTCCCAAACTTTGAAGGCAAATGCGGCAATTGTCACTTGCCACCGTCGCGTCAGTCTCTAAGAGCTGAAGGAGTAAGTTCGGGCATGAAACAGATCAGTGCTTATGTACGGAGACCCTTCCTGATCCCCGTTGTCCTGGCAGTCCTCGCGTTGACGAACTTTGCACAGTCCGGCCGTAGCTGGATGAACGGTTTTATCTTTGCCGACTCAGATACGAACGGCCTTCCCGGTGCAACAGTAGAACTGACCGGAAACCAGAGTAATGCTCGCCTGAAGTCCGTTCACCTAAGTACCAAGGCTGAGAGTGACGGCAAGTATTCGCTTAAGGACATACCCTACGGCGATTACACCTTCCGCGTGTCAGCTGACGGATACGAACCATACGAGATTAAGCTCTATGTTGGATCGGATATGTTGACTCAGATACATGTCAGGTTGAGACGGAAGGAATAGTTCATGGGCCGCGGAAGCTGGAGCAGCTTTCGATCTCGTCAGCGAAGAAGGTTTGGAATTGCACCTGTGCTGCGATCGCTGACGAGGAGTGATTTCAATCGCCCACTTGAGGTTGTCAGGAGCTTCAAAAGAGATAGTCCGCGCGCGATTGGAATTCTCGCAATTGCCAGCGAAAAGCCGCTGGCCCGAAATCTTCAGCCGGTTCCCTGAGGCATCTTCACGCTCGGCATCAACTTTAGGATGATTCTTTGCCGGCGAGCTACGCGCTTGGGATTTAGTTGCGGGCTAAAGATGGTGCGCGGATTGGGAATCATTGCTGAAAGAAACGCGGCTTCGCGGACGTTGAGGTTCGCCGCAGGCTTGTGAAAGTAATACTGCGACGCGGCCTCTGCGCCGTAGATGCCGTCACCCCACTCGATCACATTCAGATAGATTTCAAGAATTCGCTTCTTCGAAAGATTGCGTTCCATGAAATAGGTGATGATCGCTTCCTGGCCCTTGCGAAAAAACGAACGCTCGCTGGACAAATAAAGATTCTTTGCCAGTTGCTGCGAGATCGTTGACGCACCCCGCTTGAAATCCGGCAGGTTGGGCAGCCATGAGTCATTTTCGCCTTCCTGCTTTGCTTCTTTGTCGGCTTCCTTCTGTGCCTGGTCCCAGGCCTTCTGAATAGCCTCGTAGTCAAAGCCGTGATGAAAAGCAAAGTTTGAGTCTTCACCGGCCAGGACTGCGCGCTGAAGCTGGGGCGAAATCCTTTCCAGTGGTACCCAGATTTGCACGCGCTTTGGTTGGGCGCCGCTGCGCCCGGCTTCGCGAATGCGCGTCTCAATCATCGAGGTGGTGGCCGGGTTCCGATCACGCAGATCGGCAGCCCCGGGCACCATTAAGACTTCAAACAGGAGACCGCCGAGGACCAGCCCGGCGATCGCGTAGAAGATGTATCGGATGATTCGAAGCACGAATAATAGGGTAAAGGTAAACGGAGCAGGGGTAAAGGAACGGAAAATCAGAGACACAATTATGCTCCGCGCCTGAGCAGTTTTGGGTCGTGCTGAAATATCACCGCGTTTCGTCGTTTTCATAATCTGTTAATGGAGATTGAAGTAAGAAAACTATGATAAGACGCGAAGCGGCTTTTGTTATCGGTCTACTTTTGATTGCATTCGCAGTGTCGGCCAGCGGCCAGTCCTCGGATCAAGGCCGTCGACCACCTGTGTTGCGTTCCACCACCGCGGTTCCCGACAATCAGGATCAGAGTGAAGCCGGCCGTCAGTCGGGTCCGGCGACGCTGATTACCGTACCCGCGATAGTAATGGACCGCGATGGTCGCTATGTCGCGAATCTACGCAAAGAAGATTTCACGATTTACGAGAATGGCGTCGCCCAGAACCTCTCTTCCTTCATGTCGGTTGAGAAACCATTCACCGTGGCCTTGATGCTCGACGTGAGTGGTTCGACGAAGTATCAACTGGACGAGATTCGCGAAGCCGCAAACACCTTCGTGAGTCGTTTGCGCCTGAGCGACCGCATGATGGCGGTAACGTTCGACGGAAAAATTAATTTGCTGGCGGACGTGGCCGACGTGCGTGCCATTCGGCAGTCGAAGCTGCATATTCCAGCTGTGACTGACGGTACAGCCCTCTACGATGCGGTTGCTTTTACTTTGAAACGGATGGCCCAGGTCCCCGGACGCAAGGCGATTGTGTTAATGACCGACGGCGTCGATCAAAACAGTGTGGCGACTTTGCAAAGCACGATTGCTGGAATAGCGGAACAGGATGTCCTGATTTATACCGTGCAATACAATACACAGCCGCAAACTTCCGCACGTCTGAGTTTTATCAAGAACGAAAAAGCGCGCCGCAAAGTCGAGCAGAGGTTGGTCAAGCAGTACGCTATCAGTGAACCGTACCTGCGCACCCTGGCTGAGAAAACCGGCGGTCGCTTTTACAAAGCAGAAGATCTGAGAGAAGTCGGTCCGGCGTTTGAAGCGATCACTGCCGAGCTCGGAGTGCAATACAGTCTCGGCTACTATCCGAAGGAGAACGCAACCGCAGGCGCTGAACGATCGATTAAGGTTCGCGTGCGTTATCCAAATCTGGTCGTCAGAACGCGCGATAGCTACACGACGTCACCGGCGATCGCCCGCCAGTAGAGCGGACCGGGCCTAGTATTGAATCAAACTACCTTCGCGCTTCGCTCGCCGCACGGCGCGGTTGAACACCCACAGCGATAGCGGAAGTAGCACCCCCAAAAAGATCAGCAACACAAAAAACGGTTCCTGCACCTCGCCAAAGCCCTGCCCTTCAATCAGAACCCTTCGAATTCCATCCAATCCATAGGTAGGCGGAAGTATGCGCGAGATCTTCGCCACGCCTGCTCCCGCATATTGATTAATGAGCTGGGTTGGAAAGAACACGCCCGAGAAGAGAGCCGATCCCGTGCCCAGGAACACGCCGAAGGGATCCCCGCGTTTGAAAACCATCGCGAAACTGGCGGACAGAATTCCCAGACACGAAAGGACGACGGTCGTCAGTACGAGGAAGAGAAGTGCGAGCAGAAAGTTCCCGCGATAATGAACATCAAAAAACAACCAACCGAACAGCAGGTATAGGAACGAGAAGAGAGTGGCCTCTAAAAAGTCCCATGCGGAACTCGCCACAATAACCGTCGGAACGCTGATCGGAGTCATCAGTACGCTTTCCAGTGTGCCCTGGACTTGCTCTTGTCGAATCGCTGTCGCCAGACTCGAGAATCCGGTCATGAAGTAATTCAGCACAGCGAGGCCGGTCAACCAGGCCGCCAGCGGATCGCGCCATTGAGCAAACCTTGGATCGGTAAACCCGGTGAAGATTTTCGAGATAAAGAAAAGCGTCGTGACGATCGTTAGAATCGAAAGAACGCGCAGAAAGAATTGCATGCGGTAACTAAGTTGCAACCGCAAGTCCCTTACAATAAAGGCCCAGATGCGACGAATAAATAGGATCATTTAGACTAACTAGCGCCCTCGTAACTCTCCAGGACATCCAATAAGGTTGCCCGTTCAGTCTCGACTGATCGTACGACGGCGCCGGCCTCCTGCAGCACGCGCAAGATCCTGTCGAGTAATTCATCGTTCAATGCTCGCGTGAATCTGACGAGTGTTTCGTCGGACCACGAGCCAGCTTCAACGACAAAAGAATAAGAGCCATACGACTTGTTGATGACTTGCTCAGCCTCGAGAGCGCTCAACGCTGTGAATCTAATGGCCACGCGTTCTTCTGCCGTATGCATGGCGCGTAGATTTTGGGGAGTGTCGAGCGCGCGAATCTCGCCCTTGCTGATGATGGCGACCCTATCGCAAAGTTCTTCAACCTCAGGCAGGTTATGTGAAGTCAGAAAAATCGTGGAGTTGTTCGTTTGTGAAAGAGACTTGATTGTCGAACGCATTCGCATAGCGGCAATCGGGTCCAGCGAACGTGTCGGTTCGTCAAGCAAAAGCACCGGTGGTTCGGCCAACATCGCCCTGGCAACTGCGAGCCGTTGCTTATTGCCGGTTGAAAGTTCGGCAAACCGGCGGCGGGCAACTTCCTGCAAGTCAAGAAGTTCGAACAACTCCGCCAGCCGCCGCCGGGCCGTTCGATTACCCAGTCCGTACAAGCGGGCAAAAAACAGGAGGTTCTGTTCGGCCGTGAGCCGCCAATAAAAGCTGCGCTCCTCGGCGCCGGCAAGCCCAACGTTCCGGCGCACTCTTTGGTCGTCGGTGACTGTGTCATGACCCTTAACAGAGACGGCGCCCGCTGTTGGTTGAATCAGCGTGGCGATGATTTTTGTGAGTGTCGTCTTGCCCGCGCCGTTAGGTCCGATCAGCCCAAAGATTTCACCTTCCCTAATCTCAAACGAGACGCTGCGCAACGCTTCGACCGGAGGCTTGAACTTTCGACCCAGGAGTTTCTTAAGACGCAGAAAGGGAACCGGGTAGGTTTGACTGAGATGGTCAACCGTGATCGCAACCGGCGTGCTTTTGGGTTCAGCCATGGTTGCGACTTAGCGGCGGCGTTGCCGGGGATCAAGGTACTCGCGGAGTCCATCGCCTATGAAATTAAATGCCAGAACCGTCAACGCGATGGCCAGGCCCGGAAAGATTAAGGCATGAGGCGCCGCTTGCAACGTGGAGAGGTCGCGCGCTTCTTCGATCATCACACCCCAGGAAGGGGCGGGCGGTGGAACACCAAGACCGAGGAATGAAAGCGAGGCTTCGGCCAAAACCGCTCCGGCCATTCCTAAACTTGCCTGCACGATCAAAGGCTGAATCGCATTTGGCAGGATATGAATAAACAGAATGCGAAAATCGCCCGCCCCCAGCGCTCGCGCCGCTTGCACAAAATCATATTCGCGAACCTTCAGCACCTGAGCGCGAATCAGGCGCGCGTATCCGACCCAACCAATAATACAGAGCGCAAAGATTAATTTGTTGAGACCGGCGCCCAGAAAAGCCACTAAGGCTATAGCCAGCAGCAGCCCTGGAAAAGCAAGAAACACATTGAACAGATAACCCGAGAGGATGGAATCAACCCAGCCGCTGTAGTACCCGGCAATGGCGCCGATGATCGTGCCGATGAAAGCTGAGACGGTGACCACGACGACGCCAACTTCGAGCGAGATGCGCGCACCAAACACCACGCGGGAAAAGATGTCGCGCCCGGTCGAGTCTGTACCGAACCAGTGAGCTGCCGAGGGCGGCATATAGCGCATCGCTAAATTTGTGGTGCCGACGTCGTAGTGAGCGAGCCACGGCGCGAAAATCGCCACCAGGACGAAGACGACGACGATTACGATTCCGATAATCGATAAGCGATTCATGCTAATTTGCCACAGAGACACAAAGGCACAGAGAATGAAAAAGAAGCGAGGCAACTGGTTGATTTGGGGTGTTCATAACAAAAATCACTTGTTCCTTCTCTGAGCCTCGGTGTCTCTGTGGCAATCTTCTAAGAGACTCGTATCCTGGGATCGAGCCGGCGATACAACATATCAGTCAGCGCATTGGCGGCGATGTAAGTTGTGCTGATCACCAAAACGCAGCCCTGGACAATGCGGTAATCGCGCTTCCCGATTCCGTCCTCGACCAATAACAAGCCCAGGCCGGGCCATCCAAAAATCTTTTCGGTAATGATTGCGCCCGCGAGCAGGATACCGAGTTGCAAGCCAAGCACGGTAACTACTGGAATCAGCCCATTCTTCAGCACGTGTTTGTAGACTACTGCGCGTTCGCTCAAACCTTTCGCGCGGGCGGTACGGACGTATCCTTCACCCAATTCTTCAATCACCGACGACCGCACCATTCTGGTGAGAATTGCAGATAAGGCTGCGCCAAGCGTGATCGCTGGAAGGATGAGGCTCTGCAATCCTTCCCGCCCGTAGGCCGGCAGCCACTTAAGCTTCACGGCGAAGATATAGACCATCATCGGCCCAATCACGAATCCGGGCAGACTTATTCCGATGAGCGCGATCACCGACAGGGAATTATCCAGTAACGTACCGCGATTCTTTCCAGCTACCACGCCCAGCGGAAGGGCGATGGAAATCGCTATCAGCATCGCCGCAATGGCCAGTTCGATTGTGGCTGGATAGCGTTGGAAGATTAACTGAATGACCGGCTGTTCGGTTCTGAACGATTTGCCGAGGTCGCCGTGCAACAGCGCCACCCAGTAGTCATCATAACGATTATTAAGTCCGTACCAGCGAAAGTGACGCTGGCCGTTAGTGTCTTCCGGGAAACCAAAAAAGAAAGCCGGCCGGTCGAGGCCGTGCTTTACTCGAAATTGGGCCAGCTGTTCAGGGGTCGCTTGATCCCCAAGCACAGCCGCAGCCGGATCGCCGGGCACCAGCTCAATCAAAAGAGTGACCAGCGTGACCACGGTCCAAACGACCAGGATTAGAAAGCCAATGCGACGCAGCAATCCAAACAGTTTGTATTTCATCCCTGAGTGCGTGAACGATGGCGGTTTTTCGAACGACGGCGGATGATATCAGATTGGCGGGATTGGGGACATGCGGCTGAAGGGCAAAAAGAAAAACGTAGCCGGGATCCGCTTTCGCCAAACAAGTTCAGCCCCGACAACCGAACCCATCCAGCTAGGCGAACCCCGAAGCCACGTTGCTTGATTGCAGCCTTTCGGCGGCAATCAATGCCTGCAACGCAAGACGATTTCTCGCGCTCCAAGCGAACTCAAGGTGCGCAAAAATCTCGTGCACTACGCGCGACGGCCTGTGTGCAGAGCTGCAATGCCGCCGCTCAAATTTTCAAACTCAACCTCTTCAAAACCTGTTGCACGAATCATGCCAACCAGAGTTTCCTGGTTCGGAAACTTCCCAATCGATTTTGGCAGGTATTCATAAGCGCTTCGCTCACCGCTGAACCATCCTCCGATTGATGGCAACAATCGTGAGTAGTAAATTCGGACAAATGCACGCATGCCGGGTACAGTCGGTTGCGAAAACTCAAGAATTGCCAGCACGCCTTTGGGCTTGAGAACTCGTTTCAGCTCTGCCAAACCTTCTTCGACGCTCGACAGGTTTCGCAGCGCGAAGGCAATCGTGATGCAATCGAAAGAGCGATCCGCGAACGGCAATCTCAGCGCATCACCCTCAATAAAGCGGAGCTGAGGCGCCTTTTTCTTTGCCAGCTCAAGCATCGGCCGACAAAAATCTATTCCCACAACGGGAGCAGCAGTTTTTTCAAAGATCTCGATGCTTAAATCTCCGGTGCCGCAACCAACATCGAGCACCTGTGCATCGGGCGCCAACATTGGCGCTATTTTTTTCACCACGCGTCGTCGCCATTTGACGTCGACGTTCGCGGACAGCAAATGATTCAGTAGATCGTACCGCGGAGAAATTCTAGCGAACATTTCGCGAACCCGCCGAGCGTGGTCGTCCGCTGAATTTTTCTGTCCGGGGTTAGTTAAGCTCATGAGCTTGGGGAAATGGTTGCAGGCCGCTTGCGAAACCTTTGTGAAATCAGGGCTTCCTGGTCGGCTTCTGAGGATCAGTCGCAGTCTTCAGTTCTGGTTTAGCCTCGGGAATCTCGAAATTCGTGACGGTGGTTTTGAGTTGTTCAATATCACCTAAGACGACTTTGGCCTGCTTCGCGTCCTTAAATAATCGTGTCGCCACACGCTGAATGTCGGTTACTGAGACGCGACTGACCTCGGCCGCGGGATTCGCAGTGGTCTGAGTCTTTTGAAGCTCAGAATCGAGCCACATGTCCGCGATTTGATCCAACTCGCCGCCGGTGCGTTTGCCGATTTCCAGCAGGGTTGCGCTTGCGGCTCGGGCCAGCTCGTCAGCAGTCGGTCCAGTCTGGGCCAGGGCCTTCATTACGTCCTGGGCAGCCGCCAGAGCTTTCTGTGCTGTAGCAGGCGGCACACTTGCCGCGAAGACCAAGATGCCCGGCAGATTGTGGGCTTCATGTCTCACACTGGCGGACGAAAGTTCCGGCACAGCCGCCTGCCAACGTTGACGGGCCACGTCCGCTAACATTGAGGCAGCGATCGCATCGCGATCAAAACGCGCCAGCCCGCGCACTGCCAGACGAATCTCCGCACTACTGGTTCCTGCCTGGTTCATCAGGAGGGTGCGCTCGTCAGGAGCGTTTGGCTGACGAAAAGTCGCCGGCACGCTGCGGTCGGCTTTTTGCCAGGGGCCGAGCAGCTGACGCAGGGCGCGCATGAGGCGTGCCTTCTCAATGCCGCCAATCACAACCAGAGCGGCATTGTCTGAGTGCAGCAAGCGCTCCTGTGCCAGCATGAGATCAGCCCGTTCAACTTTCGGCAAACTCCCAAGGTCTCCCCCTGCCGCTCGACCGTACGGAAACGTGCCGAAAAGTCTGGTGGCAACAGCGCGATCGGCCACCAGTGAGTTTGAAAGCGGAGCTTTCCCCAATTGGGCGATGCGCGCCTCCCGAAGCTTGCTCACGCTATCGGCGGATAAGTTCAAACCGAGGATCGCGTTTCGCAGTAATTCGATCAAACGCTCTGCTTGTGAGGCTTTTCCGGAGATAGTTACATCAATTGAATCGTAGGTGGTCGTAACTTCCAGGTGGCCTCCGAGCTCTTCGTTAACGTATTCGCGGGTGGCCGGATCAGGGAATAACGCGTCGGCAAGCAGGGCCATGGTTCCGGCTTTACCGGTCAGATCAAACGCGGCGCCGCTGTTCAGCCGTAATTTCATGAACAGATTGGCGTCGCCTGGTCGCTGCAAATAAAGGACTGGAAGTCCATTCAATAGCAGTTCGCGGGTCGGCGTTGGTGAAGATTGGGCCGGTGAAAACGAGACGATTCCCACAAAAAGAAGGGAACAAAAGGCGCAAAAGAAACGATAAATAGCGGATGTCCTGGTCATGCGGGCGTCTGTGGTATCTCTCACAATCCGTCGGCCGACCCTTCAAGATTCGCGGGTCTACCGCTGGCGAGCCGTTTGGGATGCGAGAAAAAAGAGTTTAGATGCCGCCCCTGAGCCCGTCAACCCGAAGCTATTTCGCGGCATCAAAGCCCTGTCACCAGCGAGATTTAAAGCTGCTCGACCGGTGTGAAAACGATAGTATAATTGGCAAGCGGAAAGAAACTGCCGAAATTGGCGACTTTTTTCCGCAACTTTTTATCGATTAGCAGTAATACACAGTAGGAAGCCAGTTCCTACAGGATCGAGCGCTTTGATTGACGAACCAGGAAACAGACGAACGGCTGCTGGAAGACGCATCGCACGGGAAGACGGCGGCCTTTCAAATCCTGTATGAGCGTTACCGGGATCCGATTTTTCGATTCGCATATCGAATGTTGGGTTCGGTTGAGGCCGCTGAAGACGTCGTCCATGATTGCTTTTTGGGTTTGATAAAGGAACCCGGCCGATTTGATTCAACGAAAGCGTCGCTGCGAACTTATCTGTATGCGGCAGCGCGGAACCAGGCGGCGAAACGGTATTTGAAGAGCAGCCGGGAATCTGGAATTGATGATCTGACGAGTGAACCGCGGGTGGCCCCTCATCTCGAACCGATTCGACAAGTGCTCGACAACGAGTTGGCCGCTGAAGTGCAACGAGCGATAGAGAGTTTGCCGCCACTACAGCGTGAGGCTTTAGTTCTTTTTGAGTATGAGGATCTTTCACTGGCAGAGATTGGCGCCATCGTTGGCGCCGATTCAAACGCGGTGAAAGCGCGGTTGTTTCGGGCTCGCGATAAACTGCGCGCGAGGCTGGAGAGATATTTCCGGATTGGCCGTGAAGCTGTTACAGTGAAGCGGGCGTGAAAAGCAGTTGACTCGCCTGCATGAGTACTTAGGATTTTCAAAATGAGTAATACAGATTCGAAGTTCATGCAGGATGAAGAACTGCGAGGTTTACTTAACCAGTGGAGCGCTCCCGAAGCTCCCCCTTCGTTGGATCAGCGCGTCGCCGCTTCATTCCAAACTATGAATAGCGAGCGCCTGAGTTCAGTACTTGGTCCCCAGCGGGAGAACGAGGTAGTCAAGATGAAATTTTGTAATACATGCCAGGAACAATTTGCTGATCGTTTTAGTTTCTGCCCGGTTGACGGAACCCCCCTTAGTGCAGTTCCGGCGGTGATCGCCGCGCCCACAAATAACGTTGCGCCGGCCGACATTGAAACGTCTTATCCAATGTCAGAAACCGCGGAACCGGAAAAACCTGTGGTCGTTCCGCCGCCGCAAATTTCGCCCGTTATCGTTCCGCCGGCACCAGTTTCCCCGGCGCCAGTTTCCGTCGCCCCGCCGGTTGTAACTGCGGCCGCCTCCCCGGTGATGAATACCGTGGCCGCGACCTCAACAGCGGCAGCTGGTGAACACGACATGATCGGTGAATATCACCTTACCATCCTGGAAGATCGCGGATTGGTTCCCCGGCTGACAGAAGAGCTCGGCAACGTAGCGCACAACTATCAACTAACCTGGCCGGAATTCAAACGCGATCCATTTGGTTTCACCAAGCGTTCGTTCCAGGGTTATGGAAAAATGCTGGGCGGAGCCTTTGCCAGTCGCGACATGATGATCGCAATGTTGCTGGGTCTGGTCGCGATGGTGGTTCTGGTCGGCGCGATCTTTCTGCTGGATCGCAGCGGAGCGGGCGGCCCTTCGCGCAAGTCAATGATCATCGTCGCGATAATTGGCTTCTGCGGATTGCTCGGCATCTTTGCTACCTGGTTGGGCCGCGGCGGCGCTGCGGTAATGGGCGCGAAGCCTTCGGATTCACGTAACGTCCTGTCCGGCATCATTGCGAGCTTTGCGCTTTTGTTCCTGGTCGTAGGCGGTGCGTTCTACTGGGATCGACTTCACCAGGCCAAAGCTGCGGAGCTGGCGAAAGAGGACGAACTCGAATTGACGCAGATGATTTCGGAGATTCCGAATGAACAGCCGACGCCTGATGAAGGAACCGCCGGCATGGCCAAAGGTAATGGCGGCGGCAGCAAGCCGAAACAAGAGAAAGCAGGCGGTGGCGGCGGCGGTGGCCGTGAGGAGCAGACCCCGGCATCGTTCGGAAAACTTCCGCAGGCTGACCTGCGAATCCCGCAGGTGGTAGCGCCTGATCCGCATCCGCCGGTCATCAAGAATCCGGCTTTGCCGATGCCGGCGACTCTCGACGCGGATCCGGCTCTGTTCCCGCCAGATAATCGGCAGCTTAACTACGGGGACCCCAAGTCCAAATCTACAACTCCTTCGTCCGGTTCCGGCACTGGTAATGGAATCGGCCAGGGAACAGGCGGCGGCGTTGGTCCGGGCTCGGGTAGCGGTTATGGACCCGGAGAGGGTGGCAACACTGGTGGCGGTTCGCGTCGCGAAGGCGGCGGTGGTCCGGGTGGCGGTGGCGATGGCGGTGACTACAACAAGATTTTCAGTGGCCGTGAAGTGACTTCAAAGGCCCGCGTGCTTTCGAAGCCCGAGCCGACCTACACTGAAGCCGCGCGTAAGAATCAAATCACCGGCACGGTGGTGCTCCGCGCAGTCTTCTCATCGGGCGGAACGGTCACGAATATCCACGCCGTGTCAGGTTTACCGGATGGTTTGACTGAGCGGGCAATTGCGGCCGCGAAGAGTATCAGATTTGTTCCGGCTACCAAGGACGGGCGCCCGGTGTCCATGTGGATGGAGTTGCAGTACAACTTCAATCTGTACTAATGGGTACGCAGGCATCTTGCCTGCAGAGCTCTCAACCCAAATAAAACGACAAGAGGCGAGCCATGGCTCGCCTCTTCTTTTGGAGTGCGGCGACTTGTCGCCGCTTTGTCCTCGGACTTGTACGTCTCTGATTAGAAAGCACCGACAGTTCGACGCCCTCCAAATCAACTGCCGCCTTCAGCGATCCGTCTTATTCGCGTGACGCCTTCCTCGAGACGTTCCAGCGAAGTCGCATAAGAAATTCGGATGAATCCTTCAGCACCAAACCCGGCGCCGTCCGTTACCACGGTTTGCTCTTTTTCGAGAAGCTCGTTGGCAAAGTCTTCCGAGGTGCTCAGCCTGCCTTTCAAACATCCACGCACGTCGGGAAAAGCGTAGAAAGCGCCTTCGGGTTGCGGACACTTCAGTCCGGGTATTTCATTGAGCGCGTTTAGCAGCCATTCGCGGCGGCGCGTGTATTCGGCCAGCATGGTCGCCACTGAATCCTGTGGGCCGGTTAACGCCTCAACAGCGGCAGCCTGGGAAATCGACGTGGCGTTACTGGTGGAATGGCCCTGCACTTTGGCCATCGCGCGGGTCCAATCGGCGCCGGCCAGCGAATAACCGATTCGCCATCCGGTCATCGCATACGTTTTCGAAAAAGATCCGGCGATGCACAGACGTCTCCGCACTTCAGGACTCAGCGACGCGGCGCTGAAAACAGTTGCGGGTGGATAAACGAATCGCAGGTAGCATTCATCTGAAACCGCGAATAGCCCACGCTCGGCCACCACTTCCATAATCTCTTTGAATTCGTTTGGCGGAATGACCCGACCCGAAGGGTTACTTGGCGAATTAAGAATAATCAGTTTGGTTTTCGGAGTGATAGCCCGGCGTACCATGTCGGCCGTAAGTACAAAACCGTTTTCTTCCGTTTCAATGAAGACTGATCGACCGCGCGCGAACGTCACGATCTCAGGAAAGGTGACCCAGTACGGTTTCGGGATTAGGACTTCATCATCGGGATTGATGAGCGAAACGACGGCATTGAAGATGGCCTGCTTGCCGCCCGAGGTGCCCATTACTTCGTTTCGCGCATAGGTTGCACCGAAATCGCGCTGGTACATATCGATAATCGCCTGCTGCAAATCGCGCGTGCCCGCGGTCGGCGTGTACTTCGTCTTACCGGCCGCCATAGCCGCCGCTGCGGCATCCTTGATATTCTGCGGCGTGTCGAAATCCGGCTCGCCCGGACCGAGATCCACCACGTCAACGCCGGCGGCGCGCATCGCTTCGGCGGTTTGCATCGCTACCAGGGTCGAAGAGACCTTCATCCTGGCCACATTTTCGGAAACCTGAAAGTCGGAAGAAATTTTTGAAGCTGCCATAACCATGGACCTTGAACCTCTCTCGGATCGTAAACTGTTAGTTTGCTCTGGCTCCGCAAGCTAACAGCTTGCGTTACAAAATACGCGAAATTATTTCTTCTCGCGCATGCGCTGTTCGACGATTGGCGGCACCAGGCCTTCAATCCGGGCCCCAAGACTAAATACTTCTTTAACCAGTCTCGAGCTGACGTAAGAATAGATTTCCGCCGGCATCATGTAGACCGTTTCAATCGCGGGCTCGAGCCGGCGATTCATTAAGGCCATTTGCAACTCGTACTCATAATCTGAAATCGCCCGGATGCCGCGCACGATTGCATTAGCCTTTCGATCTGCCGCGTACTGAACTAGTAGCCCCTCGAAACTATCGACTGATAACGTGCAATCGCCACGATCGATTTCTTTGAGGACCTCGCCCAGAATTTCGCACCGCTCCTCGACTGAAAAGAACGGTTTCTTTTCGGGATTCACCAGCACCGCGATGACTATTTCATCGAAAAGTTTACAGCCCCGCTGAATGATGTCGAGGTGCCCATTGGTAATCGGATCGAACGAACCCGGATAGATTGCGCGGCGCATGAACCAAGATGGTAAATGGTAAACGGCAAATCGTAAATAGCAAAAGGGGGTTAGGCCTCATCTGCAGGGACGGGCTCTGCCACTCCGATGCGCGGCAGTCTTCGATTTGCCGGCCGACCCGTCTCTTCTTCTCAGGGTCTTCGACCCACGGTCATAGACCGATAAAACAATGAAGAAGCTTTCCTGCAAGTCGGAGACTTGCCGCGCATCAGCGTGGCCGAGCCAATCCGAAAAGTGACAACCCGCGACGGGGGAGGCTGAGCTCTTCGGAGTGGCCTTTCTTAGGACGCTATGGAGGATGCGGCCAGGTAGTGTCATATTTTGAATCTGACAAGAAAGAAATCAGCGGCAATCCTGATCCGAAACACGTTTCGACAAGCTACGTCGAACGCCAGAACCTCACGATGCGAATGGGAATGCGGCGCTTCACTAGGCTAACAAACGCATTCAGTAAGAAGGTTGAAAACTTAGGTTACGCAGTCGCGCTTCACTTCATGCACTACAACTTTGTGAGAATCCATCAGAGCCTCAGATGCACTCCGGCTATGGCCGCTGGTGTAAGTGATCATCTTTGGGAGATTGAAGATATTGTGAAGTTGTTAGATGTCTAGAAGCTTAACAATCTCGCAGTGTTCGAGGCCGACGTTTCCAGAGCTAACACGAGCAATCTCGCCAATGATACTTACTTTATCACCTTTGACTAGAACCGAGATCGCCTCAGTCCGGTCTTTATCGAAATACATTGCTAGCCGAATATGGCCCGGGTCGCTATAACCCGACACGTAAACTTGCCCCACTGCCGTCCCCACGTCATCTACTACGACTGAGACCGGCATGCGTCTCCCAAGATAAGCAGAAGCCAATCTCTCCCCTTGTATCGTTGTGCGATCCTTGAACAGGCCAACCAATTCTCCAGGTGTTAGTGACGTGTCTCCGGTACTCTGAGTGAGGCCTTCAATGGTAAGCTCCAACCGCCCAATAGCCACGCGTTCCTTTCGCCATGCGGAGAAGGACGCGATCATATAACTAAGCACAGCCGCAGCCACCCAATATCGGGCTTGCCCGATCTCACTTATCCTAAAGGCAAGGGCTATAATGATGAATATTACAGATGCGATCCCACTCATTCGGCTGATCCAGTGAGACCATATTGCGCCGATGTATTGTGATACGTATTTTACGGGGGAGGCCATCCCGGCAAGCCTACATGCTTGACCGCTTTGGGAGCAAGGTTTGTGCGGGTTTCAAAATATGACACTACCTGCGGCCAGGTTGACAGCGGCGAATGTCGATGTTTCAATAGCCGTTGAGAAAAACGTGGTGAGTTAAGGCGACTTGCGGCCACGTAAAACAAACCGCTAAACAGCTCGGCGAGTCTTTCAACCCTATCTCGAAAAGGTTTTGACGAGAGGCCCCGCGTTGTTACAGCGCGGGGCTTCTTTATTGTCGAATTTTGATTGCTGATTTCCGGTTGAACTAGAATCGTAACTCCGTGATAAAAATCGGCAAGTGATAATAGGAAATGGCTAACTTTCTCGACACCTTGAAGGAACGTATCGTCGTCTTTGACGGCGCGATGGGAACGAATCTCCAGGTCCAGAACCTGACCCTGGAAGACTTTGGCGGCCTACGGTTCGAAGGCTGCAACGAGAACCTTCTGATCACCCGACCGGACGCAGTAGAGAACGTGCACAGAGCCTTTCTCGACGTCGGTTGCGATGTGATCGAAACCAACTCGTTCAATGGCACGACCGTGGACTTTGCCGAGTACGATATGGCCGATCAGACCTATGACATGAATGTCAGGGCGGCCACTCTGGCAAAACGCATAGCCTCTGACTATTCCACTAAAGAGAAGCCACGCTGGGTCGCGGGCTCGATGGGCCCCGGACGCAAACTACCGACCCTGGGCCACATCAGCTTCGCAGATTTGAAGGCGGCGTATGCGGTACAGGTGCGCGGGCTGCTGGATGGCGGCGCGGATCTGCTGATCGTCGAAACCTGCCAGGACTTGTTGCAGACCAAGGCGGCGCTGTCGGCAATCTTTGAAGACTTCAAAAAGAATGGCCAGCGCGTGCCTGTGATTGCCCAGGTCACGATTGAAGTGTTTGGCACCATGCTCAACGGCACAGAGATTGGCGCGGCGCTGACGGCACTCGCCCCTTTTCCAATTGACGTTGTCGGCATGAACTGTGGCACTGGACCGCGCCACATGACGGAGAGCATTCGTTACCTTTGCGAGAACGCTCCGCTACCGGTTTCGGTCCTGCCCAATGCGGGGCTGCCTTCGGTCGTCGAAGGCAAGATGCATTATGACGAGACACCGGAAACCTTTACCGCTCAAATCGTCCACTTCGTCAACGACTTTGGCGTCAACATCGTCGGCGGGTGTTGCGGCACCACACCCGCGCACCTGAAGCTGGTAGTCGAGGCCATGAAGGGCGTCACGCCGAAGGCCCGCGACGCCCGGCTCGTGCCGGCTGCCTCGTCTATCTACTTCCAACAGCCTTACGTGCAGGATGCGTCGTTCCTAATCGTCGGCGAGCGCGTCAACGCCAGTGGCTCGAAGAAAATGCGCGACCTGCTCAACGCCGAAGACTGGGATGGCCTGGTTTCGCTGGCGAAGGAACAGGAGCGCGAAGGCGCGCACATTCTTGATGTAAACGTCGACTTTGTCGGGCGCGACGGCGTAGTAGATATGCACGAGCTGGCTTCGCGCCTGGTCACCAGCATCAAGTTGCCGCTGATGTTCGATTCCACCGAATGGGAGAAGATGGAAGCCGGCCTGCAACACGCGGGCGGCAAGAGCATCCTCAATTCGACGAACTATGAAGACGGCGAGCCGCGTTTTGCAAAAGTGATCGACCTGGCCAGGCGCTACGGCGCCAGTGTGGTTATCGGCACCATAGACGAAGAGGGCATGGCGCGCACCGCTGAAGGCAAGTTCAAGATCGCGAAGCGCGCTTTTGAGCAGGCCACCGGTGAACTCGGTCTTCCGTCCTCTGACATTTTCTTTGATCCGCTGGCGTTGCCGATCTCGACCGGCATTGAAGAGGACCGCCGCAACGCGCTCGAGACTATAGAAGGAATTCGACGCATTAAGGCTGAACTGCCCGGCGTCTTTTCAATCCTGGGCGTCTCAAACATTTCGTTCGGCCTTAATCCGGCCTCGCGCATCGTCCTCAATTCCGTCTTTCTGCATGAAGCTGTGGCGGCAGGTCTCGACTCAGCGATCGTCAATGCCAGCAAGATCGAGCCGCTCAATCGCATCGAAGAGCGCCAGCTGAAAGTGGCCCTCGATCTCATTTACGACCGGCGCGAATTTGACGGAGACGTGTGCACCTACGATCCGCTTACAGAATTCACCACACTCTTCGAAGGTGTCACCACCAAGTCAAAGAAGAAGGAGGCCCGCGGCGAGACTGTCGAAGAGCGACTGAAGTATCACATCATCGACGGCGAGAAGATTGGGTTGGAAGATAATCTGAAGCTCGCGCTGGAAACCTATTCCGCGCTCGACATCATCAACAACATTCTGCTGGAAGGCATGAAAGTCGTAGGCGATCTCTTCGGCAGCGGCCAGATGCAGCTTCCGTTTGTCTTGCAGTCAGCCGAAGCTATGAAAGCTGCGGTGCGCTTCCTCGAACCGTTCATGGAAAAGAAAGGCGGCGCGACCGCAAAAGGCACCATGGTCCTGGCAACGGTCAAGGGCGATGTCCACGATATCGGCAAGAACCTGGTCGATATCATCCTGACCAACAATGGTTATAAGGTAATCAATCTCGGGATCAAGCAGACTATCGATACGATTCTCAATGCCTCCGAAGAACACCAGGCCGACGCCATCGGCATGAGCGGACTGCTGGTAAAGTCCACGCTCATCATGAAAGACAATCTGGAGATCATGAACGAACGTGGCATACAGACTCCCGTTGTCCTGGGCGGCGCGGCACTTACTCGCAAGTATGTTGAGGATGACCTGAAATCGCTTTATCAAGGCACGCTATTCTACGCGCGTGACGCGTTTGCCGGCCTGCACACAATGGACAAATTGATGTCGGGCGATGGCCATGCCTTGGAAGAAAAAGCGGTGGCCGCCGCGGCCGGCGCCAATGGAAACGGGGATGCCGCCGACGATGTCGAAGAGCTAATCGGCGAGGAGGCGAAGCTCGGCATTCGAAAATCCGCGACACCGCGCGGCGTTAAAAAAGTTTCCGGTGACACGACCCACACAAATCGTTCCGATGTCGCGACCGGTGTCCCGATTCCCGAGCCGCCGTTCCTGGGTTCGCGCGCAGCCCTGGACATTCCGCTCGAAGACGTCTTCGCTTACGTCAACGAAACGGCCCTGTTCAAAGGCCAGTGGCAATTCAAACAGGGAAGAACCTCGGCTGAAGAGTATCAGGCGTTTGTCGCCGAGCGGGTGCGCCCGGTCTTTGACGAGTTGAAGGCTCGCAGCGAGCGGGAGGAACTGCTCGTTCCGCGCGTGGTCTACGGCTACTTTCATTGTCAATCCTCGGGCAACGATCTGATCATTTATGACGGTGCCACGCGGAATGAAAAGACGCGATTTACCTTTCCGCGCCAGCCTGCCGGCAAGCGGCTTTGTCTGTCAGATTATTTTGCCTCAGTCGAATCAGGACAGCTGGATGTAGTCGCCTTTCACCTGGTGACGATGGGACGGCGGGCCAGCGAATACTCACAGCAACTCTTTAAAGCCGACAACTATTCGGACTATCTCTACTTTCACGGGTTGAGCGTGGAGGGCGCCGAAGCGCTGGCTGAGTTGTGGCACAAAAAAATTCGAGAGGAACTGGGTTTTGCCGGCAAAGATGCGACGAACCTCAATGAGTTATTCCGGCAGGGTTACCAGGGTTCGCGATTCAGCTTTGGTTATCCCGCATGTCCGAACCTCGAGGATCAGGTGAAGCTATTCGAGTTGCTCGATCCTTCACGTATCGATGTCGAGCTGACCGAGGAATTTCAGCTCGATCCCGAACAGTCAACGTCCGCGATCATCATTCATCATCCGGAAGCGCGGTACTTTTCGATCGATTAAGACGTCCGCAGATTACACAGATAAGAGTTTCACATAAGAGCTAAACGACTGACCCAACTACCTGGTGTTTTTCTGAATCTGTGTAATCTGTGTAATCTGTGGATTAATCATGCTTGAGCCCACCCCGGAAGAACTCGCCGCCCTCTCCTCCTTCGAGCAGTTCGCTTTTCGCGTAACCCATCGCATGAACCTCGGCGGCTGGAAGCGCTTCTGGACCTGGTGTCAGAGTGTATTCGGCGCCGGCTGGATTCACATCTCTACTTACAACCTGATACAGGTTTATGGTCTGGAGAATGTGGAAGCGATCGATCACGAACGTCCGGTGGTCCTGGTGGCGAACCATCGCTCGTTTTTCGACATGTACGTGGTTTCGACCACTCTTTTTCGCCGGACCAAATGGCGGAAGCAACTCTTCTTTCCCGTCCGCGGCCGTTTTTATTACCAGTCCATCGCCGGAATGTTCGTCAATCTGATCATGGGATGGTGGTCGATGTACCCGCCATTCTTTGTGACCGGCAAGAACCCCGTGCCTGAGAAGCGTGTCTTTGATAAGTACTCGTTGCGGCGCCTGGCCCAGTTGTGTCGCGAAGGCGCGGGTAACGTGATCGGATTTCACCCCGAAGGCACCCGCAACAAGAACGATGATCCTTATTCATACCTGCGGCCGCAACCGGGTATCGGCAAACTCATCAAGGAAGCAAATCCGCAGGTCGTACCTGTTTTCATCGCGGGTCTGGGTAATGATTTGCCAAAACAGGTTCTGGGGAATTGGTTCGGCGGCGACAAAATCCGGATACACTTTGGGCCCCTTTTGGACATGTCGGAATTCATCGCCAAGAAAGATCACGTAAGGACTTATAAAGAGATCGGCGAGTTTGTGATGAGCAAGATTGCGGAATTGGGCGAGCAGGACCGCGCGTTACATCTCAACCGCGACTGAAGGTCCAATACAGAGAGAAAGCTGCCAGAATTGCCAGCCCCAGGTAGATCGAATCCGGCACGCGGTCAATCCCGGTCTGTACCCAATCAAACGGGGTGTTGTGCCCGTAGCCTCCCGCATTTCGAGCCCGCCACTTCAAGGTTTTGCGTTGTCGCCACTGGTAAACGACGAGGCCCCAGGCAATTGCTGCGGGGAAAAAATCGAGCGCCTCAAGACCGACTCCGCGCATCAGGCGCTGGATCGGGCCAATCGTAATCATTCCGGCAAGGAAAAACGCGACGCGATGCGACATTGGGACATCAGATTTAAAGAGCATAAGGAGTTTCCTGGTAACTGCTATTCTGCTAGTGTGTTGACTCGGATGCTACTCCTGATAACGATTAAGGACAACCACGCCCCTAACTAAGAGTCCGGTTACACAAATCTCATGATGCTTAACCAGTGAGAATATTAGAACTCGTTGGTCCGTTTCACTCACGCCACCGTTGCGTAATTCTGCTGACAACCGATACACATTGCGCAATTGGCCTGACACGCTCCTTCCCCACGCCTTCGTTCTTCTCACTCTTGACATCCGTTAGGGACAAACATATCCTGCCGCACCGCTTCCTCGTCGGCCGGATTATTTCCGGGCTGACTCAAACAAACTGCCGCTTGTCTGACCCGCATCAGCTCCATTGCGCGATACGCTATTGAGGGTTCCGCGGCGGCAATCTCAGACTCAAGGAGAAAGCGCATGAACAAAGCAGAGCAACAGAGACTTCAACGCCTGGTCGCGTCGGCGCAGGAGATCGCGTCTCTGGGCCAGAGGGTTCAGGAGCAAGGCGGCAAGCTGGACACGAAGGAGCAGAAAATTCTGGAGAAGCTTGAGAAACTCGCCAAAAAGGAGGCGAAAGTAAAGCAGAAGATGCTTAAGCTCGACGGCAAGCTCGAGAAGTTGGACACGAAGGCCGAGAAGGTGAATAAGAAGGGGGCAGCCATCAAGAAGAAGTCGGAGAAGATCGCTAAGAAGCGCGCGAGACTTTCAACGTCCGAAGGGGGGAAATGAAGATGCCGACCAGAAAAAGTAAGTCACGCAAGTCGCCGGCGCGAGTTCTCGCGTCGTTATCACTCAAGCCCGCTCAGGACGCCCTCAACCGCCTCGCCGCCGGGCAGGATCAGGACGAGAAGAGGCTGGACAAGATAGAAGCCAAGCTCGATAAGCAGGAGATGAAGTTCGACAAGCTGGAGGGCAAGCTCGATAAGATCGAGACCAAGGCCGACAAGTTGGAGACCAAGCTGGACAAGCTGGAGAAGAAGTACGACAAGATCGAGGCGAAGTACGACAAGATCGAGGCAAAATACGACCGCCGACCGCCGATGCCGGTGCCCACGGTCTCCCCGCTGCCCGCGCCGCTGCTCGTGGCCGTGACCGCCAAACTCTCCAGGCTGCTCGGCGCCAGGCCGAGCGTGGGCGCCCGCTTCCCGCGCTCCGTGGGTCAGCCGGACGAGCTGGAACAGGCGCTCGACAAGGTCGAGAAGGAGTTGGATAAGGACGAAGCGAACTTCGATAAGCTAGAGGCGGATTTGGATAAGCGCGAGAAGGATTACGACCAGTTGGAGAAGGACCTCGACAACTTGGAGGCTGCGCTCGACGGGATAGAACTCGACCTTGACCGTCAGGTGGTCGCGTGAGCGGAGGCGGCGCGGGGCGGGCTCGGGAGTCGCGCGGGCGGCGGCGCGCCGTGCCCGAACAACCCACGGCGCTGATCGGCCAGTTGGTCGACGGCGGGCCGAAGTCGCGGCGGGCGTCAGAGCAGCTTGAACGCATGGGGGGGCGCGCCGTGCCGGCGCTGTTGCGCGCCTACGACTCGCCGCACGAACACCTGCGCTGGGAGGTAGTTAACCTGCTCGGTTACCTCAAAGACCGACGCGCGCTGCCGCTACTTCTGGAAAGCGCCATCCACGACCCGGAAATCCACCCGCGCTGGCGGAGCATCTGGGCACTGTCGTCGGTGGACGACGGCAATGCGGCCGCACGTCTGCGCGCGCAACTCACCCGGAGCCGCGGGCGCAGGAGAAGGAATATCGCCGTGGCGCTGAGCATCTTTGACGACCCGGCGGCAGTCCCGGTTCTGCGTCGCGGACTCGAGGCGAAGGACACATGGACCCGCTGGGAAAGCGTGAGTTGCCTGGCGGGATACGGCGACCGGGACGTGGCGCAGGACGTGCTGCGGCTGTATCGGAAGGAGCGCGACCCCGGTATCCGACGTGAGATGATTCGTGCCGTGGCGGGTGTGGACGGGCAGGCGGTCTTCAGGTTCCTCGCCCGCCGCCTCACCGACCCCGACCCGGACGTGAGGGCGGCCGCCGCCATCGCCCTGACGAAAACGGATGATGCGCCCCGCGCCCGTCGGGTGCTCCGCAAACGATTCGACCGAGAGAGTACGCGGCACGTCGTGAAGGTGCTCCGCGAGGCGCTGGCGGCGCTCGACGAACGATAACCGGGATAGGTTCCGTTCAATAATCTCTTCGGATGCACCAGCAAAGCAGAGCTACCCGTTATTCTTATGACCGAGTCATTTCACTCTCTGCTCGGCACTCGCAGCTGCCCTTCGCGTGTACGTTTACTCAGGCAGAATATGATTTGATCTCACAGGGACTACCATGACTGCATCATAAGGGACCCGGAAGCAAGTGCCTAGTGTTTGATTCGAGCACTTATCGGTGGAGCGTGGAGCATAATTAGCAGCTTTTGTTGGTTCGACACGAACTCCTAGCAGTTCTTGACGCGCTGATGATAGCCTTGGCCGCCACGAGGCTCTATCTCCGGTGTCATGACTTTTAGATAATAACTGTCAGCAGGTTTACGTAACCGGACTCTAATCTCTGTTTTGCTCTATGACTTTACCTCTCGTTATCGTCAACCCCGCATCGGCCGAGGGCGCCACGCGGGAGAACTGGCCCAAAATCGCCAGCGACCTGCGCACGCATTTTGGCTCTTTCACCGTCGCGTTCACCGAAGCCAAAGCTCACGCGGGTGAGCTCGCGGCGGAAGCTGCGCGGCAGGGGACGAAACTCATCGTTGCCTGCGGCGGCGACGGCACGATTTCAGAAGTCGCGAACGGCATCATTGAATCGGGCGAGGAGGCTGAGCTCGGAATTCTGCCGGGAGGGACGGGCAGCGATTTTCGCCGGACCCTGCGCATGCCCGCGAACATCGCGGCGGCCGCGCGTGCCTTGCGCGACGGCCGCACGCGAAAGATTGATGCCGGCCGGGTGACCTTTGTCAACGATCACGGCGAACGTGAGACACGCTTCTTTGTTAACGTCGCCAGTTTCGGCATGAGCACGGACGTCTTGCATCGGACTTCGAGCGGCAGAGCCACCAGGTGGATCCCGGCATTCACGCCGCGCAAACTGACCAGCAAGCTCTCGTATGCGGCGGCCACGGTGCAGACGACGTTCACTGCCTCGCCCACGGAAGTCAGAGTGCAAATCGATGAGCAGGCTGAGCGGCGTCTGCGGATTGCGGAATTTTGTGTAGCGAACGCGCGTTACTATGGCGGCGGGATGAAGATTGCTCCTGAGGCCAAGGTCGAAGACGGATTGTTTGATGTCATCACCATCGGCGATGCCAGTTCATTTCGGATTCTGGCAAATGCGCCGCGGCTGTATCTGGGAGCGCATTTGAGCATGAACGAGGTGACCCATGCGCTCGCCAAACAGATTGTGGCGCGCCCGTTGAAGAAGGACGAGCTGGTCCGTGTCGAGCTTGATGGCGAAATCGTCGGGCGACTGCCGGCGACGTTTCAGATCATGCCGCGCGCGCTGCGCGTTCGATTTCCGTGAGGAATTGTTGTCAGCCGAGCAGGTCGAGCTTTTTATTAACACCGCAGGGACCAGCTGCGGAGCAGCGATCAGAGTTAAGCCCAAGGTGAGGCTTTGCGAGCCTTGGGTACGAACCATCTAAAGTGATCGAGCCCCGAAGGGGCGACTGCGACCACGGATAATCAGCATGAGTTTTATTTCTGTCGCCGCTTCGCGGCTCTCAGCAAATAACTGAACATTACCCAAGGCTCGCAAAGCCTCACCTTGGGCTTAACTCTGATCGCTGCTCCGCAGCTTGGTGAATGGTTAAATGCCCAAACGAAAGTCAAAAACTCAGGCGGCCAGCTGGTGGAAATACGAGCGTCGAGGTGATGATCTAGCACCTCGCTCGATCTTCATCTGGCGAATGTTAGGTTCCCTCGGCATGGCCCTGGCTCTAATTCTGATTTCGCTCGGTGTGGGAATTGTGTGCTATCACTTTCTGGCGGGCTTAAATTTCATCGACTCTCTGCTGGAAGCGTCGATGATCCTCGGCGGCATGGGACCCGTGAACGAGTTGCATAGCGACGGCGCAAAGATCTTCGCTTCGATTTACGCGCTCTACAGCGGCCTGTTGGTACTTGCTTTGATGGGCATAGTGTTGTCGCCGGTCGTCCATCGCGTCATGCATAAGTTTCATGTCGATGAGAAAGATGTGGAATGAACCCCCTTCTCTCTCTCAGGTGAGCAGTTGTGTCAGAAGCCCGCGCGTAAGCAACGGCACGGTCAGTACCGGGAGCGATAGCGACCGGGTCGATCTCAATCCTGAGTCTGTCAGTCGCTACCCGGCCGCTATCGCTCCCGGTACTGACTCCATCAACCACTGGAGGGTCCTCATGTCAGAACAAAACAATTTAGAAGCTAACAAAGCCCTGATGCGGCGCTGGTTCGAAGAAGTCTGGAATCAGGGCCGGGCGGATGCGGTCACGGAATTGATGTCAGAGGACTGTGTCAATCACGGTCTAACGGAAGACGCAGCCCAGCCTTTGCGTGGAGCGAGCGGCTTCCTGCCATTTCACACTCAGTTTCGTGAAGCCTTTCCCAACATCGAGGTTGTAGTCGAAGACGCGCTCGCCGAGGGTGACAAGGTCGCGGTGCGTTGCTCAGTCAGAGGCAAACACGTGGGTGACAGCCTGGGATTCAAAGCGACCGGAACCATGGCCGAGTTTGAAGGCATCGCTATCGCACGGATCAAAGACGGCAAGTTCGTTGAGTCGTGGAACAGCTTTGACTTTATGAAGATGTATAAGCAGTTAGGTGCGATTTGATGTTAAGGATCTGCTGCGCCCGGACTTTGCTCAATCATTCCTTGGTGGTAGAACCCATACGGCTCTAATCTACAAATATGAAGGTCTTCGTTAGCTGGTCAGGAGAGAGAAGTCACGGCGTTGCCGAGGCGCTCCGGAATTGGTTACCGCATGTGATTCAAGGTTTGAGCCCTTGGTTGTCATCAAGCGATATCGATAAGGGGGCAAGATGGGCAACCGACATAGCGTCACATTTGGCGGACAGCCGTGTTGGGATCATTTGCTTGACTCCGGAGAACGTTGAGTCGGCATGGATACTGTTCGAGGCTGGCGCCTTATCAAAGACAATTAACCAGACGTTCGTATGTCCATATCTTGTCGATCTCGATCCTACCGACGTAAAAGGTCCCTTGGCGCAGTTTCAAGCTGCGAAATCAGATAAGGCAGATACCCAAAAGCTTATTAAGACGATTAATCGCGCTCAAGAGGGTAATGCGTTAGCAGAAAATCTTATTGAGGCTGCCTTCGAAAAGTGGTGGCCTGACTTGGATCAAACAATTCGTAGCCTTCCAATTTCAACGTCAAGGGGTGCCGTTGAGCGCTCTGAAAAAGACATGCTGAGAGAACTCCTAACGATAGCTCGCCATTTTCAGCTTAGAGAAAAATCCGCAGCAGGTGAGGCTAACAAGATTGCGCAAGCCGTCAATGAGTTAGCACGTCAATTAAGAAGTCTCGGTAGGCGTTAGTGCTAGTATCTTCATCAAGGACTGTAACCTAGTTTATTGAGCTCATGCGTGAACAGCAACACCAGGGAATTGTTCATTCCGACGCAGAGATCATGGGTGGGACACCTGTCTTTGTCGGTACGCTTGTGCCTTTACAAAACCTCATTGACTATTTAGAAGGCGGGGAGTCGGTCGAAGATTTTCTAGAGGCGTTTCCCACCGTGAGACGCGAGCAGGTGATTGCCGTAATCGAAGCAAGCAACATCGAATCGCCTTCGGCTTAAAGGCTCGCGGACTTTTCTTCCATCTGTTTTTATGAGTATGACGGCCGACTACTCAACTTTCACTTCCCGCCCAAAAAATTCTCCCTTACGTACTGCACGGTGTCATTCAGCGTATCGCCGGGATCGCGCGGGTTGAAGTTGAGTTCGCGGCGGGCCTTGTTGTGATTGAAGTACCAGAAGTATTCAGCCATCTCGACGGTGTCGGCTTCCAGTGGTGAAGCCATGTTCCATTGACGGAATAGAGAATCGATGACCTTGGCGCCGGTAATCGCGAACTTGGAAGGGAAGGCGAGACGTGGAGAAGCGATCTTGGTCAGCCGTTCCAGTCGATCGAAGAACTTCACAAACGTCCAGTTGACTGCGCCTAACAGATAGCGTTCACCGTGACGGCCTTTCTCCATCGCCACGCGAAAGGCCCCGGCGGTGTCGCGCACATCGACAAAGTTCAGTCCGCCATTCGGCACGGCGCTAATCTTGCGCGCCATGAAATCCAAAACGACTTTGGTTGAGCTGAGGCGATCGTCTCCCGGACCCAGCAGCAGACTCGGATTCATGATCACGAGGCGCAAGCCCTTGCCGCTGAATCGCTCCAGCGCGGCCATTTCCTGATAAGCCTTGCTTGCGTAATAGGGCCAGCGCGCGATGATGTCGAGCGGCGCGGAGTAGGTTTCATCCGAAATGATGTCGCCTTTCTCGCTAACAGCAATCGTGCCGCTGCTCGAAGCCAGGACCATCGTCTGGACGCCGGCCTTCTTCGCGGCATCGCAAAGCAGACGCGTGCCCTCGACGTGCAGCTTGAACATCTCGCGCGACTCATCTTTTTCGCGCGCGACTTTGCCGGCGAGGTGATAGATCTCGTTCACCCCTTCGACCGCGCGTTCGACATCTTCGGCATTGGTGACTGAGCCTTCGAAGGTATCGACACCCAGACCGGTGAGCCATTCCGGAATCGACGTGGCCATCACGCGAATATCTTTTGTGCCTGATTCAACCAGTTGACGCACGAGGTGCGAGCCCAGAAAGCCTGTGCCGCCGGTGATTAAAGTCGTGGCCGGAATTTTTTTGACGATGGCCGCATGCTTCTTCGTGCTTTTCTTGGGCACGATCTGCGCGGTGCGTCTTTTGGTGGTGGTCTTTGGCATTAATTGATTTTTATCCGCAGATTACGCAGAAAGGAAATAGACAGCCACAAAAACGCACAAAAAGCGCAAAAAGAAATCTGACTCCAGGCTCAGCGCCTTTGGCATTGTCTAGACACACGCGGCTCCAACCGTCTTTTGCTTTTTGTGTCTTTTGTGCCTTTTTGTCGCTATTTCCTTTCTGCGTAATCTGCGGATGTTCATGCTTCCGCATTAGCGAACTCTTCATCGCTCGTTTCAATTCGCAATTTACCTGCGCGCCGCTCGGCTTGCCATTGTTCATGAATCACGCCGGGGTCAAATGGCAAACTGGTCCGATCTCGCAGATTGACGACTTCGTGCCGGACGCGCGCCGCAATCAGCCGGTACGCCTCAGCGCGAGACAAGCCATGCGTCAGCGACTCCAACTCATCGATTTCGATAAAGCGGCCGATGCGCGCGCTGACGTCACGGCCTTTGAGCAGAGTCGAGCCTTTGGGAAAGGCTTCGTAAGCGCCGTGAAGATACATCGGCAGAATTCCCACCCGCGCCGCGAGCGCCAAATATCCGATCACCGGTTTGAAATCAGACATCTGTCCGCTCATCGAGCGCGTTCCTTCGGGAAAGATCAAAGCGTTATATCCGCGATCCAAAAACGACCGCGCGTGACGTAGTGACTGCCGCAGCGAGCCGGTCCTTTCCATGGGCACCAGGTTGGTGAAATTCTCCATGTAAGCGCGCTTATATTTGGTGTCGAAGAAATAGTCGGCCGCGGCCAGGGCCACCAGATCTTCGCCGGCATCGTCCAGGGCCATCTTGACCAGACCCATGTCGAGGTGCGACGCGTGATTCGCTGCGACAATAAAGTTTGTGTGATAAGGGATGTTCGAACGACCCTCGTACTTAGTGCGCAGGAGCCGTTCGTAAAGCGCGCGCTGCGCGAGCTCGACGGTTTTGTTGCCCACCGTCTTCAGCAACTCAGGGATATGGATCTCGTCGTCTTTCTCTGGATCCAGGCGCAGGCGGGCAGTCTCGCGTTTTGCGCCCTGGGCCGGCTGGCGATCAACCACCGTCAGAAGTTCACGCACGTCCTGTACTTCGTTCAGACGCTCGGGCGCAGTCAAAACGCCGCCGGCGTTTTCCACCGCCTGGGCCAGTTCAACGAACATCAAACTATCGAATCCCAGGTCGCCGAGCCTGGTGTTGATCGACACTTCATCCAGGGTGCGGTTAGAAACAGACGCCACAATCTCCACCAGCCAGGCAGCATCGCCGGTTAACTCTTCCGCCGGTAGTTCGTCCGCTGAAGTCCGCGAACGCTCTTCCATCTGCTGCATGATGTTGAGGACGTCGCGGCGCTTCACTTTCCTGGTGGCCGTGCGTGGCAGCTCTTCATCGGTGAAGTGCAAAAGCTTCACCCGCTTGTAATAAGGCATCGTGGTGGAAACCTCGCGGAAGTGTTCTTCGATCTTCTGACGAACTTCCGCCCGCGACAGGGCAATGTCGTATTCGTGATCGGGAACGACGATACAGGCGACCTTTTCCCCCATGCCGTCGGGCAAGCCGATGACGCTGAGCTCTTTGATGTAAGGCGAATCCTGATAGACCTCTTCAACTTCGTCCGGATAAACGTTCTTGCCGTTCGTGTCTACGATGATCTCTTTGGAGCGGCCGACGAGGTACAAATTGCCTTCGTCATCCAGGCGGCCCAGGTCGCCCGTGTACAGCCAGCGATCGACCAGGGTCTGGCGGGTGGCTTCTTCGTTGCCGTAATAACCGACCATCACGTTCGGCCCGCGCGCAATCACTTCGCCGACGCCGCCGGCATCCGGTTCGGCGATGCGAACCTCGACGCCCGGCAAGGACTTGCCCACCGTTCCGGCCAGCATGCGATTCTCCGGACGCGTGACCGTCAGCACCGGCGAGGCCTCAGTGAGACCGTAACCTTCGAGGATCGTAAAACCGAGACCCTGGAAATCGCGCTGCACTTTCTCATTAAGCGCAGAGCCACCGCTGATGAAATAGCGAATGCGGCCGCCCATGCCTTCATGGATCGGATAGAACAAGACGTTCCCGAAATTCAAAGGCGTCTTGTCGCGTAGCCATGCATTGAATTTGATCAGCAGGTCAGCCGTTTCCGAAACTAACTTGCCGTTGTCGTGGAGCCGGTTCTTGATGCGCCGATGCAGCAATTCCCACAGCGCGGGCACGCCAACCATACCTGTGACGTGGCCGTTCTTAATCGCTTTCGCCAGATGATCACTGGTCAGCTCGGGCAAATACGTGATTTGAGCACCGCGGCTCAACGGCGTGAGAAATCCGGTTGAGAATTCAAAGGTATGATGGAGGGGCAGCACCGAGAGAACGCCGTCGCTGGTGTCCATGTCAAACACGGACGAAAGCATCGAGACCATGCTCGTCAAATTGCGGTGCGAGAGCATCACCCCCTTCGGCCGTCCGGTGGTTCCCGAAGTGAAGATCAGTGACGCGACTGTTTGCGCCGTGACCCGCGCCGGCAGCATGGCAATGCGATCGCTTTCGATTTGCTCGTCCAAAACCTCAAACACTTCATCAAAGGTCCAGAGCTTTACATTCGTCAGACCCGCAGCCTGAAGCTGATCTGGCAGAGCAGATCGTTCCTGTTTCAGCTTATCGCTTATGACGATTCCGGAAGCTTCGCCCGCGCGGGCAAAGTTAACTACTTCTTCAGTCGAGCTTTCCGGATCGACCGGAATACACGTGGCCCCGGCTTTTAGGACACCGAAATAGGTCATGCCCCACTCGGGCGCGTTGTGACTGAACAGCATCACCCGCGCGCCATTCTTTATTCCCTGACTGGCAAAGAAAGCCGCGGCCCGGGTCGCCAGCTCGCGCAGGTCGGCGTAAGTGTATTGCTCCTTGTGGCCATCGCGTTCGATGCGCATTGCCACCCGCGTCTCGTGACGCTTGGTGGTCGTTTCGAACATCTCGAGCAGGTCGCGATACGTGTAGATGCGCTTTGGTTGCGCGCGCATGTCTTCCTCGAGTGTGGGCAGCACCCACTTCTTCAGGCCCGGCATGTGGATGTTCATCCAGTAGTCGTACCAGTCGAACTTCTCGGGGTCCCAGGTCAGTAGTTGCTGTTCATCCTGTTTGATGCGATCGAAAAGAGCGCGCACATTGTCTGAGCGAAAGACGTAGGCGTTCTCAACTGTGAAGGGCAGAAACATTTCGAAGGCTTCGGTCGCTGCGCGTGTCTGCTCTTCGACGCGATCGACGGTCTGCTTCATCCGGTTGATGACGCCTTCGTAGCGACCACCCCCCCATTTTGGCTTGGTTTTGTCGAGCAGCGACGAGACCTTCTTTGCTGCGTTGTTCATCATCGGGACTGAGGTAGCGTCGAAGCGTTCGGCCGAGACGCGAAACGGCTCGAAGCGCGCCGATATCTCGCGGAAGAGCCGTACGCCTTCAGTCTTTTCCAATTCCTGTTGTCGCGTAAACAGACCTACGAGTCCGATGATTCGCTCCATGTCATTGGGATTCGCAGCCCCGGTGGCGGCCTGGTAGACGAGTTTTGGCTGCTCGACGCAGGCCTGGGCAGCGACCGCCAACATGACCGCGGCCACCTGATCGACCGGAGTAATGTCGAGAATCAGCTTGGGATTTCCCGGCAGCTGCCGCTGACCCTTCAAGGTCATGAAAATGATTGGCGCCGTCGTGGTGAATCCTTCATTCCAGCCCGGGAAGGGATAGGCTTTGGCAGATTCAACAATTGAGGGCCGGACGATGCTGCGGACAATGTCAGTTTCGGCCGCGACCAGCTGTTCGCCAAGCGCCTTGGCGTAGGTATAAATGTTGGGCCAACCCCAGAACTTCGCGCGTTCGACGCCAAGCTCAGTCAGACGATTGCGCGTCCAGACTTTTCTTTCGCGGGCCACGGCCAGACCCAGAGCGTCGGGATCGTCGCCGTCACGCATCTCTTCGTTGAGTCGCTTGCGGGCCAGCTCGCGGAATTGGGCCAGCCGCATCGCATCCTTGGCTTCCTCGCGCGCCCGTTCCGACATCTTCGCGCAGTCGGCAATTTCCTTCTGAACTGCGAATTCGACACCCTTCAGCTCGTCCTTGCGCGGAAAATAACCGATAACCTTTTCGTCTTCCCAAACAGAGCCGGAACGATTGCCGGCCACAAAGCACGTCGATATATGGACCAGGCACGGCCGCTTCATGCGCTTGGCGAAAGCGATGACGTTTTGCGTGCCGACCACATTGGTGCGCAATCCGCTTTCCAGAGTCGGATTAAAAGTTACGTTGCCGGCAGAGTTGAGCACAACGTCGATGTCTTTGGCGATCGCTTCGGCTTCCTCTTCCGTGAAGCCGAGATTATTTTCGGCAATGTCGCCGCCGACGATGGCGACTTTATCTCGAATAAAATCGTCGAAGGCGGCGCCGTAACGCTCGCGCACCGGGTCAAACGGCGGCGCGCTGATGACGTTTTTCCAAAAGCGCGTTTCTGATTCTTCCTGCGAACGGGCGCGCACCGTCACATAGACCCGGCCAATATTCGGGAATCGATACAGCAGCATGCTCAGCGTGACCTTGCCGAGAAAGCCTGTGCCGCCAATCAAAAACATTTTCCGGCCGTTAAAGATTTCGGTCGGTGAAAGCTTGTTTTCCATAATTCAAGGTTTCCGGTACGCACGCCTCTGGCGTGCTGCTGAAAGCCGCACTCATGAGGGCACGCACACTTCTGGCGGTCGTCTTAAACAGCACTCCGGAGGAGTGCGTACCGCTTTACCGAAGCTCGTTACCGCGCTTCGCTCCATAATGCTTCAACAGATCGATGACCGCGACGTTATTGCGGCCTACCGCGATGTCGAGCGGCGTTCCGTCAATCGAGATCACGTTTAGGTCTGCGCCGCGCATCAGAAGCTCTTTAATCACCGGCGCATGCCCGTAATAAGTTGCTTCGGTCAGCGCGGTGTTACCGTAGTCGCCGCGCAAGTTGACGTCGGCGCCTTCATCAAGCAGATAGCGCACGGCGTTGAGCCGTCCTTCGCCCGCCGCCAGAAACAAAGGAGTGCCGCTCGATCCGCGCGAGTTAACATTTGCCCCGGCAAGATGCAGCAATTGCATTCGATAAACGCTGCCTGAGGTCGCCGCAGAGGCGAAGTATCTTTGCCGGCGCTCTTTGAACTTCGGCAGGCTGCCGACCACCGCCACCGACATCACCATCGTGCTGGCGAAAGCTATCGCGCGGGTTACCAGTGTTTTTGTGACTAAGCCAAACATCTCTGGTGGAACGTTTACTCCATGTCGGCGATGCCGATCATCGGTTGATGCAGCATCGTAATCTCGGCTGAATTGCCCATGTAGGTCCGGGCCATCGCAATTGCTTCGGTCAGGTTATCGGCGCGTTCCCAGCCCAACATGGCCGGCACATGCGCGTTCTCAGCGCCTGCGGCGATTACCCGGCCCACGTGCTGCCGCCCATTCTCGCCCCAGTACCACATGAAAAACGGATGCGCGCCGTGATAGGCATTGCCGCGCCGGTACATCTCGACGTAACTCGGGTTGTTGGCAAATTCGCGTTCGTATTTTTCGCGCAGGTAAAAAGCATCGCGCGATTCCGGCAGCAGGCGATTAAAGAATTCGATGTAGCTCGGATGAAAATTGTGATCGAACTGGTCGTAACATGGATGATGAATGATCATCACCCCCCCTTTTTTGAGCAAAGGCTTGTTGCGATAAAAATTGAAGTGATAACCCAGGCCCATCACCTGGACCAGCAGCGGATTAAGAATCGAATAGACGTTGTACGGCGAGATGTCCGGAATGCCGGTGATCAGGATGTCGGCCTGACCGCGGATGGGAATGGCGTACTGCTGGAAACCCTTCTCAACGATTTTGGCATGGACGGGTTCAGTCTTGCCGGCATAGCAGGCAGTCATCTCGTATTGCGCCGGCCGCGAATGAAGCAGCTTGCGCCGCGCCGGTCGCGGCAGCTTGCTCATCGTGTAGCGCATGGCTTCGAACTTCATGCGGTCGAACGCGGTAAAGTCATCTTCGTTCTTCAGCAGGAAGTCCATGTCAGGCCCGTACATGCGATTGTTGATTGCCGTTTCGATGTGAAAGACGTTCAGCTCTTTATCGACAATCTTTCCCAGACGATTACATTTGTTGGCCAGCTCTGAGTTGGCCGGATCCATGTAGCTGTCTGAGTCGCGAATTGTTTGCGGGTCGTGGTGCGCGCGCAGCGATTCGTAATCACAAAGGCCGACTGCGACCGACTTGTGCCCGCCATCCATCGGCACAAAGTTGATGTTGACATAAATCAGGAGGTCGCTTTCGGCGGCGCGTCGATTCAAAGACAGAGGCTCTTTGTGACGCGTCTCGCCCAGCATAATCATTCCCTCTTTCCACTCGGCGTCATGGTTGTAGTAACGGTCAGGATAGTAATCGTCGTAAACCCTCGGCCCGACCATCCGCTTCATTTCCCACGGCGTCATTTTGCGGTGCAGGGAATTGGCGATGATGATGTGCACGTCGTCGACACCGTGACCGGCGAGCATGTCGATCACGATCTCCAGAATCGTCTGGCGAATGTCCGGGGTGGCCATCGGCGGCAGCGGCAAACTGATGTCGTCAACCGCGATCGTCACCTTCATGCCTGGCTCTAGTTGAGCAAACAACGGATCGCAATCCAGGGGATGATTCAGCGCATAGCGAATTGCCGCTTCGCGATTCGGCAAACCCTTGAGTGGCGGATTTGGATAAAGGACGCGCGTCCCGACCGGCAGATCCTCGAGAATGAAGTCTTCGCCCGAAGGCATCACTCGCGGCGCGCTGTCGCTGTCGATGTAGATTATCGATTCGTGTGTTTTGCGTCTGAGTTGGAGAGCCATAGTTAGTGGTCCGTGGTCCGTGGCCAGTGGTCCGTGGTCAGTTTTAGCAACTGACGATTGACTACTGACAACTGACTATTTCAAATTCAAGATCGGCCAGTCGTGATGCAGCGCAGTTTGCCGCAAACGAAAATCGGGATTCACTGCGGCCGGGTGACCCACAATCGAAAGCATCGGCAGATCGCTCATGCTGTCGGAATACGCAAACGATTCGCTGAGGTTGATCCCTTCACGCTCGGCGAACGTGCGAATCCAGGAAGCCTTCGTGGCCGAGGCCAGTACCGGAGGCAGCAAGCGGCCCGTTGCTACGCCCTTTACAAACTCCAGACGATTCGCGACGTAATCTTCGATTCCCAAATGCTCCATCAGCGGCTTGACCGAAACCTCGAGCGCCCCGGTCACGACTACCTGACGGAGACCGAGGCTGCGCGACTTTTCAATCAACTCGAAGGTCCCGGGGAACACCGCCGGCTTCAGAACCTTCTCGAATAGTTCGTCGGCAAAGAAGCGCATGCGATCCTCGGTCTCGCCTTTGTATCGCTTGAAAAACAGATCATTGAAGACTTTTCGGCTATACTGGTCGCTGACGGCAAAGAGGGGAACGCTCAAGAGCGTCGTGGCGCTCTTCGTAAAGCTTTGAAAGAGGTTCGGCTGGTTACGAGCATAGAAGCCCAGAGTATGAACCAGGTTGGTGCTTACCAGGGTTCCTTCGAGATCGTAAAAAGCTGCCGCTGCCACCCGTTCCTCCGTCTTACTAACCTGTCGTCAAGCGCGAAACATACCTTATTTGGCTTTTTGATGAAACGCAATTTGATGGTGTATAGACATGATAGACAATATCCTTCGTAAACGGGCATTTCAACTGGAAATGCTAAAGAAAACGGCGCTTCTAGGTCTCTGTTCAGGCCTTGCTTTTATCGGAATTTCCTGCGGAAAGGCCGAAACTGCGACCTATGACCGGGGGGCAGCACGCCCAGCGGCTGAAGCAATCTCTGAGGCGGACCGTTTCTATGCCGAGCGGCCCGATTTGGCAAAGGTGCGTCAGGCAATCGTGAGCTTGCGACAGGCCCAGGCCGATGATCAGGCGAACTATGACCTGGCCTGGCGACTGGCTAAATACAACTACTACCTTGGCGCGCACAGCGACAATGCGACCGAACAAACGAAGGCTTTTGATAACGGGCTCGAGGCCGGAAAGCTGGCGGTGAAGTTGCAGGACGGAAAGCCGGAGGGCCACTTCTGGCTGGGAGCGAATTACGGCGGGCGCGCTAAGAACAGCATGATGTCCGGATTGTCCGGGACTGAAGATATCAAGAGTGAGATGGAGAGAGTGCTGAAGATCGATGAGGGATTTCAATCGGCCAGCGCTTACATGGTTCTGGGTCAGGTGTACTGCCAGTCACCCCGGATGCTCGGCGGTGATATGCCGAAGGGCATCGGGTATTTAGAAAAGGGAGCAAAGCTCGCGCCGGACAATGCTCTGATGCGCATCAGACTGGCGGAAGCTTATGCCGCGGCAAACCGAAATGGCGAAGCCAGGAAAGCGATCGACGAACTGTTGGCGATGAAAGCAGTGCCCGGCTATGAGCCTGAGTACAACGAGGCCGTCGCCGAAGCGAAGAAGTTGCAGGAGAAAATCAGTTAGGTGTTGGAAGGAAACGTCTCGGCAAGCCAACGATCATCAGCGAGAGGTCGGGTCGCATAGGAGCTGCGGAGCAGCGATCAGAGTTAAGCCCAAGGTGAGGCTTTGCGAGCCTTGGGTAATGCGTCAGTTATATATTAAGAGCCGCGAAGCGGCGACAGAGAATAACGCTCGAGATAACTACCTATGTTTGCAGTCGCCCCTTCGGGGCTCGATCACTTTAGATGGTTGGTACCCAAGGCTCGCAAAGCCTCGCCTTGGGCTTAACTCTGATCGCTGCTTCGCAGCTTCGTTGTGAATCCCGAAATTAGGCCAGCACCGCCGATCTATTTAGGCTGGCCGCCCGCCTTCTTCAATTCTTCGAGCGTGCGCTTGTGCTCTTCCAGTTTCTTACCGGCTTCGGCCAGTTTTCCCTGCGCAGTTAGCCGCTGGTACTCTTCGAATTCCTGAACCGCGCGAATAATGAGTTGGGACACGTTCGGTGTTTCTTTGCTGACCGGCGAAGGCGACGCTTGAGGCGTGGCGCCCGGTTTCGGTGGTGTTTCGGTTGGCTTTTGCTGTGGGGTGGTCGCTGGTGTGGTCCTGGCTGTCTCGCCGAACATACTGTTGACGGCTTCTTCGAACGTATTTCCATAGGCGAGCTTGTCCTGCGTGGCTAACACCACTATGCGCAATTCAGGCATCGGACTGCTTTCAGACCTGAGGTAAACCGGCTCCACATAAAGCAGTGACCTCCCCATCGGAATGACCAGCAGATGGCCGCGCAAAACCCTCGAGCCCTGTTGGTTCCACAGAGTGAACTGCGAGGACAGTTGCGCATTCTGATCAATCCGCGCTTCGATTTGCAGCGGCCCATCGATCAGACGCGACTTGGGAAAATCGTAGACAAACAGCTTGCCGTAATTCTCGCCGTCGCAGCGCCCGGCCATCCAGCCAATCATGTTATTGCGACTTGCGGGCGTGAAAGGAACGATCAGGGCGTATTCGGGCTTGCTTTGCTCTCCCGGAAATTGCATCAGCACATAATAGGGATCGATGGGCTGCACCTGTTTCTTGTCCTGTTCGACAGAGACTTGTTGCGCCACGCTCCAGACGTCTTCCTGCTGAAAGAAGACCTTAGTGTTCTGGATGTGGTAGAGGCCAAAAACTTCTCCCTGTGCGCGCAGGAGCGTTTCCGGATAACGAACATGAGCGCGCAGGTCGGCAGGCATTTCGCTCGCGTTGCGAAACAGTGAAGGAAACGTCGCCCGGTAGGCGGCGATCATCGGATCCTGGTCATCGAAGACATAAAAGTGGGTGGTGCCGTTGTACGCATCGATGACCACCTTGACGCTGTTGCGAATGTAATTGACGTCGTTTTCATCGACCCGGTAGTGCTTTGAATACGGATAACTGGAGGATTCGGTGTAGGCATCGATCATCCAATAGAGCCCGCCATCGTTCCCGGCCACGATGTAAGGATCGCGATCATAGGTAAGGAACGGGGCGAGGCCGTTGACGATCTCGCGAATATTGCGATTGATGAGCACCCGGCTTTCAGTGGTGACGTCGTCTGAGAAAGGGATCTTGCTCAAATCGCCAAGCGCCCAGGCCAGGAGCATCCGGCGCAGTCCGCCGCCCACGCGAATCCCGCCGGCCCCTTCATAACTGGTATAGGCGGCATTTTGTTCCGCCTCTCCCTGCGGAAAATCGAATTCCTTTTGCTTTGTCTTTACGTAAACATTGGTGTCAGTCAATTGCCCGAAGTAAATCTGCGGGCGGGTGACTTTGATTTCCGGGGCGTTCGACTCAATCGGCATGTTCGAGAGGATGAAGCGTGGCATGCCCTCAGGCGTGAAACCTGTGGCCGTGTTCATGGTCGCGCCAAAGCCGTGGGTGTAAATCAGTTTCTCGTTGATCCAGTTGCGTGATGATTGCGGCAGCTTCTGATCGTTGAGTTCGCGCGCGGCAATCATCACCTGGCGGGTCTGGCCGCCGATTTGGTATCGATCGACGTCAACGTCGGGAAAATCATAATAGGTTCGAATCGCCTGAATCTGCTTCAGAGTATCCTGGAGCGCGCGCCAGTCCCAGAGACGAATATTCTCAAGCGTTGGCCGGCTGGTTTGCAGGTCTAAAGCCTCAACCGAAGGGGCCACCTCAAAATTACGAGTCTCTATTTTGTCTATCCCAAAGGCGCGTCGCGTGGCGGCGATATTGTGAGTTATGTAGGGTGTCTCCCGGGCCAGTTCATTCGGTTTGACGATAAAGTTGGTCACGTAAGTCGGAATAATCACCACTCCGATGACATAGACGATGATCGGAATTGCGATTGCGGCAATCAGCATCCGCACTTTTTTCATGGCCAGGCCGTTAACCAAACAGACGACTGCCGCAATGATTAGGGCAACCGCGACCCAGACGTAAGCCGGTAAGAGGTGGTTTGCTTCGACGTAATTTGCACCCGAAAAAGTTTGATGTTCACTCCACAGGTAAGGATAACGAGAGAGGATGAACCTCCAGGCCAACACCGCGAGCCAGGGTGCGGCGGCGAACGAAACCACCGCCACGCTGATTTTGCGCGCTTTCGCCAGGTTTCCGTCGTTCGAAAGACCTTGCTGAGTCACGGCCAGGACCGCGTAAATTGCCGCGGCCGCGAGCGCAATAAATGTGAGTGAGAGTATCCATGAGCTGAGGGTGTCGTAAACGGGAAGTGTGAACAAATAGAAGCCGAGCGGCTTGTTGAAGATTGGATCGTTCCAGGCTGTCGCCGGCTGATGCAAATACAGAGCAAAGCTGCGCCACGATTCGCGCATCCCGAATCCGAAAACCAGGCCCGCAATGATTGATACCACCCACGTCAGCGGCCGCAGGACCCTGCCCGGCGAAAAATTCACCGGCTGCTGATTTATGAAGACCGTTCGTTGCCCAAATGACTGCGAGGCGAAGGCGCGCCCGACCAACCAGAACGCTGCTTGAAGAATCAAAAACGTGAGCGCGAAGAAGATCAGGAACAAGACCAGCTTTAGCTTGAAGATGTACCAAAAAACCGCGGAATAACCGAGTGAGCCGAACCAGAGAGCCGAGGTGTAGATTGCCAGACCGCGCGACGAGAAAACGAAAAGAAGGATGACAATCGCAACGATGACGAGCAGAGGCCAACGCCGGCGCCTTCGTGGTGTGATGCGTCCCACGTCGATTATCTCGCCGTCCGGGTCGAGCGAATTGGATTGACTCATTGTGCGCCTAGCATACGCCGAAACCCGAAAGTGGCAAAGACCCGCATCGCAGTGGGTAGGTGTTCATCAAGAGAGTTGCGAAGCAGCGGTCAGACTTAAGTCCAAGGTGAGGCTACGCTGCGGCATTAACACACTTGACTCACCACGGAATGGCTCTGCCACTCTGATGCGCGGCAAGTCCTGGACTTGCCGTAGGTGGACAATTTAATCTGAGCGGTCTTTGACCGTGGCGGGTCGCAGACCCGACGAAAAGAAGAACGGTTTGCTGCCGGCAAGTCACAGACTTGCCGCGCATCAGAGTGGCGGAGCCATCGCAGCGGTTACAACGAAGCTCGACAGGCGTTCCGCCCGTGGTTCACGCGCAGGATGCGCGTGCCACCTTCAGACCGGCCAGACCATTCCTTGGTTCGAACGTCTAAAGAATGGAATGGAATCTTTCGCGTCTGAAGCAAGATGCGCAAAAAGCAAAACCAAAGCCTTTGGCCTTGCGTTCCACAGAATGATAGACTCCAGATTCGCTTGGTTTTTTAGTCATCATGCTTTCAGCGGACACAGTTTTACAGCAACGATACCGCATTGTTGGCCAGCTGGGGCAAGGCGGAATGGGAGCGGTTTACGAAGCCGTCGACGAACGCCTGGACACCATCGTAGCCCTCAAAGAAACGCTCTTCACCGACGAAAAGCTGCGCAAACAATTCGAACGTGAAGCTCGCCTGCTGGCGCGGCTTCATCATCAGGCTTTACCTCGAGTCAGCGATCACTTCAACGAAAGCGAAGGACAGTTCCTGGTGATGCAATACATCGCCGGCGAAGATCTGGCCGCGATGCTCACCGAACGAAACGGACCGTTTCCGGAAGATGAGGTTATCCGTTGGGCCGATCAGCTGTGCGACGCGCTCGACTATCTCCATACCCAGGACCCGCAAATCATTCATCGCGACATCAAGCCGCAAAATCTGAAGCTTACTGCGCGCGGCCAGATCGTGCTGCTCGATTTTGGTCTGGCCAAAGGATCGGCCGGCCAACTGACTGCCGTGACGACTTCGGCGAGCATCTTCGGCTATACCCCGAATTATGCGCCGCTCGAACAGGTGCAGGGCATGGGTACGGATGCGCGCAGCGACCTCTATTCGCTGGCTGCGACGTTGTTTCACCTGGTCACCAACGTGAAGCCGCCCGACGCTTTGAGCCGGGCCGCCGCCGTGGTAAATGGCGAGCCGGATCCGCTGCCCCTGGCTAATGAGATTAGCCCCAATGTCAGCCCGTCGTTTGCGCATGTGCTGGCCAAGGGCATGTCCCTGAAGCGAGACGACAGATTTCCTGCAGCCGGCGCCATGCGCGACGCGCTGCATGCTGTTGCGGAACATCCTTTGGGAGATGCGGCCACGCTGCTGACCTCGGGCGCAAGGACCTCTGGTTCTGCGAATTCGGGCACGTTGATCGCCTCAGAGCGCGCCACGAGATTGGTAAGCAATCAGACCCAGCAAGGCGGGGCTTCATCAATCGCGAGCGAAGCGCAAACTCTGGTCGCAGGCGAAGCAACCAATGTCAGGGAACCCTCGGCCTCAGCAGGTGCGGCGCCGGCACGAACGAATCGGACAGTGTGGGTGGGGGCGGCAATCCTTCTGGTCCTTATTGTTGGGTGCGCCGCGGGCTTTTACGCTTACCGGAATCGGAATCAATCGACGCAAAGCGCTGCGCCTTCAATACCTGCTGAATCACAACCCGTGCAATCGTCGCAGCCGGCGAACAGTCCGGGTCCCGGCAGCACTCAAAGCGAACAGGTAAAGACCAACGAGGCCAGGACTCAGACCACGAAGACCGAGTCTACAACTCAGCGCGCTGCCAGTAAGAAATCAGAGCCGCAACAGAAAACCGAAACGTTGCCGCCGCAAACGCCGACTAACGGCGACCCGGGTCACGATGCTAAGCGTGATCAAAATCGCGATCCGGGCCGCGATTCAAATCGCGGAGGACCACCAGACCGGCAAACACCACCGTTCGATCCGTATCGACCGCCGCCGGGCCAGGGACCCGGTCATCCGCCGCGCGGTATTCCCGAAGTCAAGACTCTGCCGAACGGCACAAAAGTAATCAGACAGCCCGACGGCTCGATGATATTCGTCAACCCAAAAGGCGAGACCAGGATTGTGCCTCCCAGGAAACCGCGCAAACCAGACGGCAACACAAATCAGCCGTGATTCGCTAACGCGTCGGTCCTGACCTGCTGACTGGTGATCTTGCTCAGAATCGTTAATCAGGGAGTCCCCGAAGATGAAAATTAGAATTCCAAGCCTGGCTATCTGTCTGACCCTCTGTCTGACAATGGGCCTTATTGGTCTGGTTGCCCCCGACACTCTTTGGAATGCACGGGCAGAAGTCGACACGGCGCCGTTGAGTGCTATCAGGACCACGCCGCCGGCGCCCGTATTTGATCAGGCGAAGCGTCTTGAAGAGCTGGCCAGCCGCCGGAAGCGAGTGGCCGAAACGATTGGGTCGAAAGCGATCCTGGTGCTCTTCAGTGCTGAGCCGCGCGTCTATACAAACGACGTCGATCATCCGTTTCGGCAAGAGAACAACCTTTATTACCTCACCAATCTAAATCAAACTCGCGCGACCCTGGTGTTGATGCCCGGCAATTCAGTGACGCCGGAGATTCTGTTTGTGCCGCGGCGAAATGCGTTGGCTGAAACCTGGACCGGACACATGTACAGTCCGGAAGAAGTTGCCCAACTATCCGGCATCAAGGAAATCTGGGAGGCCAGCGAGTTCAGTAATTTCGTGAAAGCGATTCGCAATCGCGAGAGTTATCGTCCCAAGCCGGCCAACATTCTCATGTCGGAACGGAGCGAAGGTGCGGCCGCGGCATCGAATACGGGATTCGAGTCGCTTTTCAGCGCCATGACGAACAACGAAGCCTCGCTTTTCCTGCTCAATGTTTCATCCGAGGCCGAGAACAAAGAATACCGGCAGGAGCAGTTGTTTGCCGCGACCTGGAAGGACTCTGCCCTCAAGCTGCAGAGCGCCTGGTCCATCTTCGGACAGATGCGCCTCTATAAATCGCCGATGGAAATCGAGCTGTTGCAGCACGCGATCGATATCAGTATCGAGGCGCACCAGCGCGCGCAGGCATTCGCCGCCCAGGCCAAATGGGAATACGAAGTTGATGCCCAGGTCGCTTACACCTTTAAGCTGCGCAACGCCGACAACTGGGGCTACCCGGACATAGTCGGGTGCGGGCCCAACGCCACTACACTTCACTATGAAGAATCACAGGGCCCGGTAAAGTCGGGCGAACTTATCCTGATGGACGTAGGCGCTGAGTTCGGACATTACTCGGCGGACGTAACGCGGACCTTTCCCGTGAATGGAAAATTCAGCAAAGAGCAGGCTGAGATCTACCAGATTGTTTACGATGCGCAGGAGGCCGCAGCCCGGGTTTCGAAACCCGGCGCGTCATTGTCCGACGTCGATCGAGCGGCGCGAGAAGTTGTGAAAGAAGGCTTGTTTCGGTTGGGGCTGATCACTGACAAAGGAGCCGACTGGCAAAACCGGATTTGGTTCATGCATGGCACCGGCCATTGGCTGGGGATGAATGTCCATGACGTTGGCGGCGGCTCGCGATTCGCCCCGGGTGCGATATTCACCAACGAGCCGGGAATCTATATTCGGCCGGACGCGCTCGAGAATCTGGCAAAGTCTCCTGGCCGCGAGCAATTCATCGCCGCCATCAAGCCGGCCTTTGAGAAGTACAAAGGCATCGGCGTGCGGATTGAAGACGACATGCTGATTACACCGGAAGGTGTGAAGTGGATGACCGGAGCTCTGCCGCGCAGCATCGTGGACATTGAAGCGTTCATTGCCAAGGCGAGGCGGGAGTTGAAGTAGTGATTATCACGCTTTGCCTCCAAAGTCGTGTTCCGTCGAAGTGCATAGCCGCGGAGCGGCGCAACATTGAAGACAATGGCGATCAGGTTCCGCCCCTCCGGAGTCTGTTGGAGAAAAGGCATTTCTCTGCGCCTCTGTGAAAATCTCCGTGTCTCTGTGGTGAAATTACTCCGAGAAAACACTCACCACAGAGGCACAGAGATCGCACAGAGACACGGAGATCAATTTCTCCGACAGGCTCTCCGGGGCTTCATCAAGGTTAGTAGTCCCAGTCTAAGATGAGACTTCCGGTAATTAAGGGCACGATCGCTCGGCGCATCCTTGCCAACTTTCGTGTCGATCCTGAAATAATGCAGCGCGAACTCTCCGCCCGCTTCCGTCCTAAATTGCAAGACGGATGTGCGATCGCCGGAATTTGCCTCATTCGGCTCGAGCACGTTCGCCCGCGAACGATGCCCGAGATAGTTGGACTTAGCAGCGAGAATGCTGCGCATCGCGTTGCGGTAACCTGGATCGAAGACAGTCAGGAGATCGAAGGGGTATTCATTTCGCGCCGAGATACGAACTCACAAATAAATCATCTGTTGGGCGGTCGGATTTTTCCCGGTGAACATAATCAAGCTTCATTCACGGTTAACGAATCGGAGTCAGAGATTCGACTCGCGATGGAGTCAGACGACGCCGAGGTTTCGGTTCGGGTTGCGGGCCGAACAGGCTTGTGTCTCCCGCGGTCCTCGGTGTTTTCGTCTTTGCCCGAAGCTTCATCATTTTTTGAAAGCGGATCAATCGGCTATTCAGTAACTAAAGATCCAAGCCGCCTGGATGGGTTGAAGTTGCAAACCTCCCAGTGGCGAGTCGAGCCTTTGGATGTTTCGGACATTTACTCGAGCTATTTTTCCAATGAGACCAAATTCCCCAAGGGGACAGTCGAGTTCGATCATGCCCTAATCATGCGAAATGTCGAACACGAATGGCACAGTGCCGACGACCTCTACATTTGATTGGTCGAATCTTGGAGACGAACATGAATCAATCGCATCGAGCCGTGAGACTGTTAACTATCCTGCTGTTGTTGCTGTCGCCCACGCTCACCGTAACTGCGCAACAAGCCGACAACGAATATCAAACCGCAGCCGTGCTGTGGATGCAGACCTCCGGAGAGCGGGCTGCCCTTTCCTACCAGGCATTCTCTCTCGCGCGGATGATGCTCGATCGAGATCTGAGAACTCGCAGCCGGATGAAGCGCGCGGTGATCGTGGACATCGACGAAACGATCATGGATAACAGCCGGTTTCAGGCCTGGGCAATAAAGAACCATCAAAGCTTCAACGATCAGACGTGGCAGGCGTGGGTGAATCGTTCCGAGGCTACGGCAATTCCAGGCGCGGTTGAATTTCTTACTTACGCCAATTCGCGCGGCGTGCGCGTCTTCTACATCACGAATCGGAAGGTGGTTGAGAAAGAGGGGACTGCGACCAACCTGCGGAAACTGGGATTTCCGAACGTGAATGATGAGACGCTGCTGGTCCGGACCGACACCAAAAGCTCAAGCAAAGAACCACGCCGCCAGGCAGTCAGCGCCAAATATCGCGTAGTGCTTTTGATGGGCGACAATCTGAACGACTTTTCCGATGTGTTCGAGAACGCGAAGACGTCTGCCGGACGCCTGACAGTTACGGAACAGAACAAGGCAAAATTCGGGTCGCGCTTTATCGTGCTGCCTAATCCGATGTACGGTGATTGGGAAAGTGCGATTTATGATTACAACTTAAAACTGAGCGAAGAAGAGAAGGCGGCGAAGCGCAAGGCCGCGTTGAAGGAGTGAAGCGGCTTCGGGCATGCAAGGAGCGGCAAATCTTCTTCGCGATGGCGCTGCCACGCCGATGCGCGGCAAGTCTCCGACTTGCCGAAATGCGCTAAGTAAAACCGGCGGTCTATGACCGCGGGTCAGAGACCCGGGAGAAAAAGAAGGCCCTCGCCGGCAAGTCGGAGACTTGCCGCGCATCAGAGTGGCCGAGCCATAGCTCAGGTCGTACTTACAGCTGAGAGTCATCCTCTACCATTTCGTTTCTTCGCCGCCTCTGCTACCTCTTCCTTGATTTCGCCTTCCAGCCGCTCACTCTTAATGTCCAGACGCAGGCGGTTGTAGAGACTCATATACTGGTTGGCGATCCAAACCAGCGCAAAGAATGCCAGCAGGTAACCACGCCAGTCCGCGAACAACAACTTGAATCGAGTAATCGCCATGAAGACTGCGGCAATGTAATGGCTGAAGCAGTATTCGCAGGTGAATAGATAGAAGAACTTGCGTTGATACCAGCCTGTGCAATCCTGGCTGCGGCGCTGGCAGTATTCGCGCGGTTCGCGAAACACTTCCTCGTGCGTCACCGTCCAGGCGACGCAGGCGATGGGAATCGCCAGTAAAAACAGCTCAACAATCTGGAAGCGAAGCGGCGGCATGCGTCCGTAACTATGAGAACAGTTGGGTGGGGGCGTGGGGAAAATTGAATCATTGAGTCATTGGATCATTGATTCATTGGACTTGATTGCGAACAACCAAATGAACCAATGAACCAATGAATCACTGGGCAACCGGTTTGCCGTCGCCGCCGGAGATTTCCTTGTCCAGCGACGTGAAGAATTGGTGGGCCAGCATTTTTGCGGCTGCTTCGATCATCCGCTGGCCTACTCCGGCGATTACCCCGCCGACCTTCATTTCGCCTTCGTACGCAATCGCAGTTCCGCCATTGCGCTCTTCCAGATTGAAAATTCCAGTGCCTTTTACAAAGCCTGGCGCGCCTTTTCCATCGACAGTCATGCGATAGTGAGTCGGCGGCTGCATGTCTTCGAGACGCACGTTTCCTTTAAACGTACCTTTAACCGAACCCACTCCGGCTTTCATCGTGGCGATGTAGGTATTCTCTTCCGTCTTGTCCAGGGACTGACAGCCCGGAATGCAACGCTGGAGGATCTGCGGATCAGTGATCGCTTGATAAACGACTTCGCGGGGAGCTTTGATCTCGTGGGTGCCTTCAATCTTCATAAAATGACCCGCGGAGTCAGTACCATCCGCCTGAGCGGATGGGATCAGGGAGTCCCACCCGCTTACGCGGGCGGTACTGACTTGATTGCCGCGGAAATCGCGCGCCGGGTATAGACCTCAGCCAAATGTTTCCGATAGTCGGCCGAAGCAAACAGGTCTCCATTTGCCTCGATGTCATCGGCTGCATGGGCCGCGGCGCTCGCGATTGTTTCATCGTTTAGCGCAGCGCCATTCAAGGCACTCTCAACTCCGTTGGGACGAAAGGCTTTGGCGGCCACGCCGGTGATGCCGATGCTGGCGCGTTCGCATTTGCCGTCGCTGGTCAGTGAAAGATTTGCGGCCACGCCGACTACGGCAAATCCCGACGCTGGATGATGCATTTTCACGTATGAATGACCGGTCCGTCCCCCCGGTTTGCTCACGCGAATCTCGCGGAGAATTTCGCCGGCTTCAATCGCAGTGGTCATCAGGTCCACGAAAAAATCATCAGCCTTGACGGACCGCTCACCGCTCTTGCTGGCGATGATCATCTCGGCGTTCAGGGCGATCATTGCTGCCGGCCAGTCGCCGGCCGGATCAGCATGAGCTACGCTACCGCCAATCGTGCCCTTGTTTCTCACCTGCACGTCGCCGATATGCCCGGCGCACTGTGGCAGTAAGGGACAAATCGTTTTCAAGAGGTCGGACGATTCGATTTGATAGTGTGTCGTGGCGGCGCCAATCACAATGCCACCGTTCTCTTCACGGATGTAAGCGAGGTCTTTAATGCGGCCGATGTCCACCAGCAGCGAAGGCATTGCCAGACGCAGCTTCATCGCGGGGAGCAAACTGTGGCCGCCGGCGAGAATTTTGGCATCCTCGTTCTGGGCCAGCAGGGCCAGCGCTTCGTCAATTGTGTTAGCGCGAACGTAATCGAATTGTGCTGGAATCATGATTCCACCAAAGCCTCCTCTTTCGTCTCCATCCAAGCCGGTTTTAACCCGAGGTACAGAACATCTGGATCGATGTCAGCGCCATTGGGCCAGACTATGGTTCCCGCTTCCTCGTCGACGCGCACAGCGCGAAATAATTCCGGGTCATTTCGGATTGGCTCAAAAACTGGTCCTCGTAGGTAATCGCCAAGATCGATCACCTTTTTGCTACCATCGGTGAATGTTAAGTCAACGCTAAAACCATCGAGTGGCTCAACTTCTCTGACTCTGACCAATTCCTCGCTCGTCATTTCTTTTAATACTCCTAAGTCAGCGGCTCGATCATGCGCAAAGTCTCGTTGCGCTGAGCCCTGTGCCAATTGTCCGTCAGCTCTGCTCGATGTAAGTCAGCCCATTCCAGAACAAGATTATGTGCTCGCCTCGGTAGACTGCCACGGTAGACACGCAGCGTCTCGATCTCGTAGAGCGCTTCGTGCCCGGAATACTTCGCATGAAAATGTGGTGGTGCATGGTCGTCATAATAGACATAAATCACGATACCAAAAAACCGGCAGATACTTGGCATTTCTTCATTAACTCTGCGTAATGAGCTGCCAAACCTTCTCCGGCCGCACCGGCATATCCAGGTGCTTCACGCCATACGGCGACAGTGCATCCACGACGGCGTTTACTATCGCCGGTGTCGCGCCGATGGTTCCGGCCTCGCCGACGCCTTTCACGCCCAAAGGGTTTACCGGCGAAGGTGTTTCGGTGCGATCAGTTTCCAGCCAGGGAAGTTGCGAAGCCTTGGGCAACGCATAGTCCATCAATTCGCCGGTGACCAGTTGGCCCTGATCGTCATAGACGACTTCTTCGTACAGAGCTTGTCCAATTGATTGCACGATGCCGCCGTGAACCTGTCCGTCCACGAGCATCGGATTGATCACTTTGCCGCAGTCGTCAACCGCGACGTATTTCACGATCTTTACGTCGCCCGTGTCTTTGTCGATCTCGACCACACAGATGTGCGTGCCAAAAGGAAAAGTAAAATTCTTTGGCTCAAAGAAATAAGTAGCTGACAATCCGGGCTCGGTATCCGGCGGAATCTCTTTGGCGATGTGCGCAGCCAAAGCGATCTCCTGAATCGTCAAACTGGTGCGGCCGTTCGTTTGTGGCTCTGGCAAGGCACCGGCTGGCGCTTCACCGACGGGGACCACCGGTTCGGAAGTTCCGGCGGCCGCGGCCGACGCGGCTGGCCGCGAATACTTTCCGGCTTCGAACGAGACGTTGGCCGCCTCGCATTGCATCATGTGCGCCGCTATTTTCGCGGCCTTTTCTTTCAACTTCTGAATCGCGATCAGCACGGCCGTGCCGCCAACGGCGGTGGCGCGGCTGCCGAAAGTGCCAATGCCGTATTGCACAATCGCCGTGTCGCCGTGAATGACCGTCACGTCGTTCATATCCACACCCAGCTCATCCGCGGCAATTTGCGCAAACGAAGTTTCCTGGCCTTGTCCGTGAGGCGAGGCGCCGGTCATGACCGTAACTTTGCCGGTCGGTTCGATCCGCACGGTGGCGCTCTCCCAGCCGCCGGCCGGCATGGCCTGCGACGGTCCCAACGCGCAAATCTCGACATAACTCGACATGCCGATGCCCATCAACTTTCCTTCGCCGCGGGCTTTGGCTTGTTCAGCGCGCAGTGACTGATAACCTGAAAGATTCAGGGCTTTGTCGAGCGCGGCGTCGTAATCGCCGCTGTCATATTCCAGGCCGGTAGCCGTGTGAAAAGGGAACTCATCCGCTTTGGGAAAGTTCTTGCGGCGAACGTCGACCGGATCCATCTTCAACTCAGCAGCTACGATGTCCATCACGCGTTCGACGACATAGGTGGCTTCCGGACGGCCGGCGCCGCGATAAGCGTCGGTGGACATCTTGTTGGTGAAGACGCCGGTCACGTTCATCTGGATCGCCGGAATCTTGTAGGCGCCGGACAACATCAACCCGGTCAGGGTCGGAATCGCGGGTGTCAGCAATTGGTGATAAGCGCCGAGATCGGCAACGACGTTGTAACGCAGCCCGGTAATCGTGCCGTCGTTCTTGCACCCTACTTCGACCGTACCCACCTGGGCGCGGCCATGGATGGTGGCTTGAACATTTTCGCGTCGCGATTCAATCCACTTCGCAGGTTTGCCCAGCTGCATCGAAATCCAACCGAGCAAAGCTTCTTCGGCATAGACATTTAGTTTTGATCCGAACCCGCCGCCGACTTCCGGAGTAATCACGCGCAGCTTGTTTTCCGGAATTCCGATCATGATTGCGAGTTGGGTGCGCAGCAGGTGGGGAATCTGTGTCGAAGACCAGACGGTCAATTCTTCCTCGCCGGGAAAGTAGCGCGCGAGAACGCCGCGGGGCTCCATAGCGATCGGCGCCAGCCGCTGATGGACCATCTTTTGCGAAACGATTTTGTCGGCGGATTTCAGCGCCGCTTCGATGTCGCCTTCGCCGGAAGTTAATTTGTAAGCAATGTTGTCTCCGAATGATTCGTGCACCAGCGCGCCGCCCTGGGCGGCTTGTTCGACATCGACGACGACGGGCAGTTCTTCATAATCGACTGAGATCAACTCGGCTGCGTCCCGGGCCACATAACGATCAGTCGCGACGACGGCGGCGATTGGATGACCGACAAATAAAGCTTTACCGGTGGCCAGCACTCGATAGTCGGGAACCTTTAGATCCGGCAGCGCTGCCGCGCACGGGACCGGCCCAACTTTTTCGGCGATGTCTTTGCCCGTGTAAACCGCCACCACGCCGGGAGCGCTCGCCGCTTCGGTCGTGTCAATTGCGTTGATGCGCGCGTGCGCATAGATCGAGCGGACAAACGCCACGTGCAGCGTGTCGGGCAAACGAACATCGTCAACGTAATGTGCCAGACCCTTGATTAGCCGAGGGTCTTCGGTTCGCTTTATGCTCTTGCCAACATACTTACTCATGATGCCTCCGAAAAGCGGACTTTGTACTTTGTACTTTGTGCTTGGACGGTTTCCTGTCGATCCGATCAATGGCAATGAGCCAGTTTGGAATTCACCTCAAAGAACAAAGTACAAAGATCAAAGACCAGCCTTTTTCTTCGCTCCGTATTCGACCGCTTCGACGATGTGTTGATAACCTGTGCAGCGGCAGAGATTTCCTTCCAGACCGTGCCGGATCTCTTCGCGCGAAGGATTAGGATTGCGATCGATGATCTGGCTGGCGGCGATGATCATTCCCGGCGTGCAGTACCCGCATTGCAGGCCATGCTTTTCCCAGAACCCCTCCTGGACGGGATGCAAATCACCGTTCGTCGCGAGTCCTTCAATCGTCGTCACGTTGCTGCCGCTGGCCTGGACCGCCAGAATCGTGCAGGACTTGACGGCCTGACCATCGAGCAGAATGGTGCAGGCGCCGCAGATTGAAGTCTCACAACCAACATGGGTGCCGGTAAGTCCCAGAACGTCGCGCAGATAATGCACCAGGAGTAAGCGCGGTTCTACTTCCGCGGCATGATCGACACCGTTAACGTTGATACTGATAGCCTGTTTCATTCGAGCTACCTCGCTACAAAATTCAGATTCTAAGAGGGAACTTTTGTGAAGTTTTCTATGCCAGTTCGTGGCGAAAGTCAATCCAGTCCAGTGGCACAGACTTCAGTCTGTGAGAGGTCGAAACAAGAAATGCCCACAGACTGAAGTCTGTGCCACTGGAAAGTCTAAACCGTCGCCTTATGAATCTGGCGCTTCAGACGGTGGATGCCCCGGCGCGCCCGCTTCAGTGCGACACGATCGTGCGCGGTGATAGCGGCGTCACGTTTCGTTTTCAGGGCTTTGATACGTGACTTGATGGTGGCCTTGTCGATGCCGACAACGTCGTGATGCTCGTGAATCTGGATGTTCAGCGCATTGCAAATCGCCACCACCAGATGCTCTTTGTTAAGTTGGGTATAACCCTGAACTGCTTCGTGCTCGATGTCCTTGGCGATATCGCGCAGTTCGGCCAAAGTTTTGTGTTTTAGTTCGCTGTGTGTGTAAGCCATCCGCCTATTCTCCCGGATTAGAATTATTTTTAGAGTGCCTGGAAATTATTTCTGACATATCATGTCCAACCTGTTATGGCGAGTCAAACCGCGAGATGATGGTGGCCCAATTTTGTATGACTTTTGTATAGCCCAGGCGTTTACGCCTGGGGAATAAAAGGCGATAGTTTTCAAAAGCCCCGTTAATGGGGCTTTCATAGCACGCGCTGTTTCTCACCCAGGCGTAAACGCCTGGGCTGGAGAAAACGTTCGTAATGACCTACCACCCGTGAGACGCAAACTAAAGATTCTGGTGCGGATAATCTGCGTCGTCCTGGTACTGCTGTCGGCCGGCGTGCTGTTCGATCTTTATTATCCGCGCACCTCGAAATTGCGCGAGTTCGATCCCGATGAGGTCGCCAGGATCGAGACGGCGATGTGGAGATCCTACTACGACAAACAGCACCTCAAACTCTTCAACCAGTTGTCCGAACTACTCCGCACGCAGTATCAAATGCCGCCGCTTCGTTCTAATGAAGTTGCGTACTACGGCGCCAACGCGGCTTTTGTGTTCAAGCAGGGAAAAGATCGGAAGGATTACGAAAAGGCCCTGCCCGATCTCAAGAAGTTCTACGGCGAGATTCGCAAGATCAGCGACATTCCGTTTGACGTCGATCGCGTTTCACAACTGGAATTGGAATGGTGGATCGTTCATCGACAACGGGCACAGCATAAGCCGGGCGATCTGGACCGGGCCCTCGCCGAACTACAGGCCGAGATTTATCGCGTTCCGGTCGAGAAGCTTCTGGAGCACGGCCGCCTGCGCGCCGAAGCTATGACCATTCGCGACACGAAAGCCGAAGCCGGCGCAGTGACGGAAGCAGATTGGGCGAAGATCGATCAACTGCTGCGGCAATCGTGGAGATCCCTGGCCCAGGCAGTAACGAGTTCCGCGAGTAGCTAGAGTCATCGATCTCATTCACCTGGATTAAGCCAGGTGAAATTCCGCTGATTTTGTTTAGTCCGCGGAGCGGACGTCAGCATAAAGCCTGGGGCGTGAGCCCCAGGTTAGACATCAGAATTTGGATTGAGCCCGCGACGCGGGCGATAGCTTGGCGCTTGCCCGAATGATGCGGCTTTCGCCCGCTTCGGAGTCTGTCGGGAAATCCCGTAGGGATGCAATGTTCATCGAAAGCTCAATCCCAATTGATCTCGGGAGCCCATTTATGGGCGAAAGACGATTAGTTGCGCTCCTAAAGGAGCTGCCAAGTCTCATTGGGGTCTGGTTTTCTATGAACATTTCACCGCTACGCGGTTTTTCCGACAGAGGTCCTCGCAGGCTTTGCTCGCTTTTCCTGATGCGATCCTGGGGCTCACGCCCCAGGCTTTACGCTGACGTTCGCTCCGCGGACTTTCAGGATTTAAGAACTTGAGGTGAGCTGCAAAGCAAAGCAGCACGCTGGTGTGAATAAGCGGTCACGGTCCGATTGAGTATCCAACTAATCGGTTACCATTCGCCGCGAACAAAATCCCGGCCACCTCGTCGGTGACAAAACGCTCGTCCAAATCGCTAAGCTTGACTTCGCGATCCACGATTCCGTTCTGAATATTGATTCCCGCCAGACCATGTCCGCCGGTGCCTTTGAGATCTGTATAGAAGTACATCCAATTGCCGCGGAGGGTCGCCAGACGATCCTGATGCCAGAGAAATTTTGAGAGCCGTTCCAACTGGTGCGCCGGATCGATTCGATCGAGCAGACGCTCGTCGAGGTTGCGTGGCCGGCGCTCGACTAAACGATCGCGAACACTCGATCGCAGGTCAATGGTCGGGTCAGGAAGTGTCGGGTTAGGAAGTGCCGGGGTATTTAGCCGCGCGCGAACTTGCGCGGCCACGCCAAATGCTTTGAATCGATTTGCTGCGTATGACCGGACGGACTTTGCGGCCATGTTGGTCGCCAGCGACTGCAAATTCGCGAAGGAGGAGCGAGTGGCCAGGCCCGACCAGCTGAACGAGGTGACTATGCGCGCTATTTGAATTCCGCGAAATGCGGTTGAAGCCATGCCACCGTAACGAAAATAAAGCGAGGCAGCGCGCGCAGCGATGGCGCCAATCGTTCGCAAAAGGCCGCGCCCCGGCGGCGGACAACGCACCCGCCAGGTTTCCAGCCCCGAACTAAAGCCAGCGATTTCCTCCCGGCCCCCGATGACCACTTCGCCACGGTCGTTAACCAAAGCGAATGATGCGCTTTTCACGTGATGAGAAAAATGCGTCAAACGCTTCCCGCTAATCGGATCGATCGCGATAATTTCGTCGCGATCGGCTACGGCCAGAGTTGAGGCGTTGGCGATGACCAAATTGGTGATTCCCTTGTCGGCGCCCTTGTAATGCCAGAGGACTTTTCCGGTTCGCGAATCTATGGCCGCGACGCCGTAAGGGCCGCGCTCAATAGTCTCGCCGTCTTTGAGCCGCGTGAACTGGCCGCCGGTGCGGGCAAACAGCACGCGGCCCATGACGACTAATTCCGGCGTCACGCCGAGGTCCTTCGCCTCCCATTCAACTTTGCCCGTGGCGCGCGAGATGGCCCGCACGTGTCCACGTCCCGAGGTGTAGATAAAGGCTTCGTCGACGACCGGGGCTGCTTCAGTTAGCGCCAGCCCTTCTTCGTTGACCTTGAACTTTTCGCGCGTTTTCTCTTTGCCGGTGCGCGCGTCGAAGGACGTCACGCCTTCGTAAAACACATAGAGACGGCCATCCAACAGGAGGGGCGGTTCATAATTGTCGAGGCTGTATTCGACATCGTCCTTTTCTTCCCAGCGCGTCGGCATCATTTCAATGTCGCTGCCGATCTCGTGTTTCCACAGTTCGTCTCCTGATTTCAGATCGAGCACATGCACCACCGGTTTGCGTTTGAGTGTGTCATGCGTCGAGCCTTTGGCGTCCCTGGCCAAAACGACTGCGAGCAAATTCGTTTCAGTGTCGACGGCCATGTGCATGACCGCGCCGCGCAGCTTGTCACTCTGCCAGAGACGATCGCCGCTGAGTGCATCAATCGCCTCGATGCGAGTGCGGGATTCCTTTTCAAAATTGACGAGCAGGAGATCGGTCCCGGGAATTGGCGCCACATCGTTTTCGTCAAGCGAAGAATCTTTGCGGCGCCAAAGAATGTCGCCGGTCATCCCATCAACTGCATAGATCGATTTTTTGGTGCCGACGACGACGGCGCCGACGTCGGTGGCTTGATAGAAATTGATTTTGTCGTCGAGTTTGGCGGACCAGGTTTGGCCGTGACAAAGGAAAGGAGCGAGCGTCGTGAAGATAAACAACGAGACGATGAGAATCTTCCTGAGCATCGTCTTCATTGTAGCTCGAAATTGTTAGCGGAGTGAGCGGGTTAGGGGGCCGGCAGCGCTCTGGATTGGTTTGGAGTTCCGCCTTCAGGCGGCAGTTGCGAATAACTAACACCGCGTAAACGCGGAACTCCAAACAAAGCGGTGTCGGCAATCATGTGCGGCGGCGGATCGAATAGAGCCGGTGCTCAGTCCGTATCAGCAAGCGCTCACCCGCGAGCGCCGGCGACGCCAGCGTAAAGTCATCCAGTGAATTTACGTGCAAGAGCTTGAACTCCTCGCCTGTCGCAATCACGAACGTCTGGCCTTCCTCGCTCAAGCAGAACAGCTTGCCGTTGTAGGCCCAGGGCGAAGTCGTGAAAGCCGTGGCCGCCGGATCAATGCGTGTCTTGTAAGTTTGCTTGCCAGTAGCGGCGTCAAAGCGCGTCAGGATTCCCGTCTCGCCGAGCGTGTACACGGCGCCTTCGTAAGCCACGGGTGACGGGAGATAAGTTCCGGCGCGCGCCTCTGACCAGGCGACATACTGGTTCGAGCGCTCCTCTTTTCCAAGTGAGATATCGCCCGCGGCGCCGGGACGGATTGCTAACAAAGAGCGTCCCCTTCCGGCGTTGATATACAGAAGTCCGTTGTAAGCGAAGGGCATCGGAATCGGCGTCGCGGCCATTCCCGACATGCGCCACAGTTCTTTCCCCGCCGGGTCATAACTCACAACCTCGCCCGGGCCTACCGCCACGATCTCGGTGCGTAACGCGTGCCGCCAAACAAATGGCGTCACCCATGCCGATCGTTGCGGTGGCTGCGACTTGCCCAGGTCTCGATTCGTGCGCCACACCTGCTTGCCGGTCTGCTTGTCGAACGCCGCGATGAATTGCTGCTTTTCGTTGTCGTTCACGATCACCAGAAGGTTTCCCGCCAGCGCCGGCGAACTACCCGTTCCGAACTCGAGGTAGATTGGGTTTACTTCGAGCGGCGTCGACCAGCGTGGCTGTCCTTTCAAATCAAACGCCCACAATCCCAGGTTCGCGACGTATACGTAAATGAACTTCCCGTCGGTGACCGGACTCTCTGAAACAAAGCTATTCTTGCGGTGGCGCCCACCCGGCGGACGTCCCGTGTAAAACTCCTTCTGCCACTCGACCTTTCCGCTTTTCAGGTTCAGGCAATAGAGAAAGTAGTGAAGCATTACTTCTTTCGGCAGCTCGATGTCCCGCTCGGTCACGCGTTCAATCACCTGGGTCATCGGGAGTCCTTGTTTTATTAGTTCCGCGACGTATTCGTTGCTGTATTCCGTCCCGATCTGCGGCGGCTTTGACTTGCCTTCGGTCACTGCAGTAGTCACGAACACCTTGCCGCCCGTCACGATTGGCGAAGACCACCCGCGACCGGGGATCTCCTGGGACCACTCCACGTTCTCGGTTTTCGACCAGCGATCAGCCAAACGCGCATTCGCTCCTACGGGATTCGAGTCCGGCCCGCGGAACTGTGGCCAGGCCAGGTCCTGGCCGTGAACCGTGAGTGACAGAAGTAGTGGCGCGCTCAGCAAGCCGGCGCAGCTCATAAGAAGTGACAGGTTAATGCCTTTGCGATTGGTTCGTGGTTTACAGGAAAGTGTAATCATGATGCTCTTTGGATGTTTGATACGGATTGGCTGAGGAATAGGTTGCGCCCAAGGCAGCGCTTGATGACTTGTGACAAGTTGGTTTGGCTATTGAGCTTCTGGTTTATCGGATCAGAAGCCGAATTCTGATACTGATGGCACGACTGGATGCGTTCAAGACATTCAAGCGTCGCCCTTATCCGAGACGGCCTTGCCTCAAAAGTCTGAAAGCGGTCCATCTCATTCACACCGGGCTTTAGCCCGGTGACCCAGCGCTGTAAACATTTAGAAACCGTTTCAACGGTTTCTCGGCTGGCTGGTTACATAACTTCTTCGGGCTCAACCACTCAGTGAATCTGTCAAGAGGGCAAACCGTTAAAACGGTTTCACGCATCTTTTCGTGCCGCTCATCACCGGGCTAAAGCCCG